>TARA_R110000868_G_scaffold206563_3_pt1 | contig 70759 bp, 67 predicted proteins | sample TARA_R110000868 | Tara Oceans TARA_R110000868 (sample SAMEA4397489) | marine metagenome | biome: Polar Biome; feature: [SRF] surface water layer (ENVO:00010504); material: water (ENVO:00002006), including particulate matter (ENVO:01000060) such as... | depth 5 m | reverse complement strand
GTCGCCGCACTCAAATGTTGTCAATGAATGTAAACACCGCCTAGGCCCCGGATGGGGCGAAACACCTAATTGTCGGATTTCCGGGTCAGTTCTTCCTGGCAGGTTTCTTCAAGTTTATCGAGTTCATCAAGTGTCGCATCAATATCCTGACGCTGTTTGCGCAGGGTATCGCGGCGTTCATTGATCTTGTTGACCAAAATGGACAATTGCATGATTTCGCTGCGGTCGGTGTCATACAGGTCAAGAAGGTCGCGGATTTCCTTAAGTGAAAATCCAAGCCGTTTACCCCGCATGATAAGGCGCAGACGCACGCGGTCACGCTGGCTGTATATACGGGTCTGGCCCTGACGCACGGGCGCGATCAGTTCCTGATCTTCGTAAAAGCGGATGGTTCGCGTTGTGACGTCGAACTCGCGGGCAAGGTCGGTAATCGAATAGCTGTCGTTCATGACATCTCGTTCAGGTTTACGCTTACGTAAACGAAAACTACATGCTTTCTTGCGTGATCACAATCGGCAATTCTTTTGGTAATTCAACGCAGAAGATACTGCCCTTGCCCGGTGTGCTCTTGACCGTAATCGTCCCGCCGTGCCGGTCGGTGATTTTTTTACAGATCGCAAGTCCGATTCCGGTACCGGCATATTCGCCGTAACCATGCAGGCGTTTAAAGATTTCAAAGATCGTCGCATGATATTGCGGTTCGATCCCGATCCCGTTATCGGTGACGCAAATTTTCCAGCATTGATTGGTCTCTTGGGCTGAAATCCGAACTTCGCCATTGTCAGGATCGCTGTATTTAAGGCCGTTGGAGACCAGATTTTGAAACAGCAACAATAATTGGCTGGCATCCCCGGTCACGGTCGGCAATGGGCCGTCGCGTACGATATTACCTTCGGGGGCAGAACCGGCACGCCGGAAATTCGCGATAATTGCATCAAACAGGCTATCAAGGGGAACCGACTGGAACGGTTTGCCATGGCGTCCGACGCGTGACAGGGTCAGCAGATCGTCGATCATGCGCTGCATCCGCTGGGTGCCGTCGACCGCATAATGGATGAATTCGTCGGCGGTTTCGTCAAGCTTGTCTTTGTATCGCCGTGCGATCAACTGGGTATAGCTTGACACCATGCGCAGTGGTTCTTGCAAGTCATGTGACGCAGCATAGGCAAACTGTTCCAGCTCGCTGTTGGACCGTTCAAGTTCGGCCATGGTGCGCTGGATTTCTGTTTCATGACGCTTGCGTTGGGAAATATCGCGAAGCGTAATGATGTAATGATACCGGCCATCGGCAGAAAAATGGCTGATTGCGACTTCAAGCGGAATGTTGCGGCCGCTATCCGTGCGTGCCAGAACTTCGATCACGCCAGTACCCAGATCGGTCAAAAGCCGGTCGGTCGGCGGCATTTGAAGGGGGCTGTGCCCGCTGTCAGGCAGCAGAAATCGCATGATATTGCTTAGTTCGGGGTCACCGCCCGGGCCGAAAAGTTCCTGTGCGCGCGCATTCAACGGTTCGATATTGCCATCATCGGATGCCACCAGAATGGCATCGATGGTATTTTGCAATATCGCACGGGTTCTGTCCTCGCTACGTTTGGTCTGGTTGACGAGTTCGGCCAGTTCGGCGGCTTGCTGGCGCAGTAAACGGTCGCGTTGCACGGCAAGGGTCATGTCGCGAATGGTCAACGAACAAAGCTTCTCGCCCCGTGACGTGGTAATCGGGTGAACGCGGATCGATTGTTCCATACGTTCGAAACTGGCGATAAATTGTGGCAATGGGCGCAATGGAAGCGCCCCCTGATTCAGGGACGGTGAAATGACGGCAGGCATTCCGAATTCAAGGCAATCCTTGATCGCCTGATTAAGGCGCCCCATCCGGGTTTCGGGGAATATCCCGACCAGTTGTTTGCCCAAGACCTGCTCAGCCGGAAGTCCTGACCGATTGTGCATCCATTGGTTCCAGTGGCATATCGCGTAATCGGTGCCGATCACAACAAGCCCGACATCTGCGGTATCAAGCAGATTGCCGTAAAGTTCGGAAGCTTCGGTTGCGTCCGATATGTCGATGCCTGGGGGATGGGGATTTGCCATTGTCCTGCCGGTTAACCGAGCGTGTTTTCAAGGAACCGACGGACCAATTTCTTCAGGGTCTGGATTGAATCAAGATCCATGACAAACAGGACATAACCGTCGATGTCATTTTGGCGCAGCATGAATTGCACATGCAATATCATCAGAACCGGCATATTGCCGGCGGTGGAATCAGGTCCGGCATCATCATCTAGCAATGCACGGGTTTTTCGCTTGCGAAAGCTGGGCATTGAACAATTGATAGGTTCGCCCAGAACGTTGGCGATGCTGCCAAGGCAGGCATTCAAAATGATGTTCCCGACCTCCATCAGGGCTTCCTGCTCAAGATCGGTCAGCGTATCAAGGGGAACATCAACTTTAAGCAACCGACGCACGAGTTCAAGGCTGCGCTTTTCCGGAAAGACCAGAATGGCTTCGCCTTTGAACGGACCGTCAAAGGATTGACTGACGGCCGATACCACCTCGTCGGGGGATGCGGTCAGGTTGGAGTCCGAGAAACGTTCGACAAATGTAATCGTCGGGACGGTCAATTCAACCGGTTGATCGACCATTTGCGATAATGATGCCGCCGCACGGCCAACACCGATATTGATCAGTTCGCTGATGGTATCGTGTTCAAGTTCACTGATATCGATCATCGACCGGCTTCCTTGCCGGCAAGATAGTCGCGAATTTTTTCCTCTGTCGGCGGCTTGGCCAGAAAGTCCATGCCAGCCTTGGCGGCCTTGTTCTGGATTTCCTGCTGAATATTGGCCGTCAGCAATGCGATCGTGGCATTCGGATAAGAAGCGCGCAATATCGCACCCAGTTCCAGACCATTCATTCCGGGCATGTTGAAATCGACCAGAAGATAGTCATATGGATGTGCCTTGGCCATGACCTGTGCTGTCTCGGCCTCTTCAGCTTCGTCGATCTGCCAATCGGCAAAACTGCTGGTGATGAAGGCCTTGACCAGCATGCGGGCAAATTTGCTGTCGTCGACAAGCAGGACCGATCGCTTCTGTGACATGTCTTTCTCTGATCTTTACATTGTGTTCTTGTTGAATTCACCCTGTTGCAAGAGCGCGCCACCCACAAGGATAGGACTGATTATAACGTCGGCGCAACACTATGCGAAAGCTGTTCGATCTGTTTGGCAATAATCGATGCCGGTTGGGGTTCGGAAATCAGGAAGCCCTGGACCTCGTCGCAGCCATGTTCGCGCAGGAATTCAAGCTGATCTTCCGTTTCAACACCTTCCGCCACGACCTTAAGTCCAAGGTTATGCCCCATAAGGATAATCGTGTTTGTAATTGCCGCATCATCGGCATCGGTCGTGATATCGCGCACGAACGAACGGTCGATCTTGATCGAATTGATTGGCAAGCGTTTCAGATAGGCCAATGACGAATAGCCGGTGCCAAAGTCGTCGATGGCGATTTGAAGGCCAAGTTTGCGTAATTCATCAAGAATGGCTGCAGATTTTTTGATTTCATGCATCATCACGGTTTCGGTGATTTCCAGAATAATGCGCGATGCCGGCGTGCCGGTTTCTTCCAGAATGTTTGAAATCGTTTCGGTAATCCTGCCTTCGATCAATTGGCGAGGCGACAGATTGACCGCGATACTGACTGGGGCCAATCCCATCTCGTCCCATTCGTGGATTTGTTGGCAAACCCGGCTCAAAACCCATTCACCGATCTTGCCGATCAGGCCGGTTTCTTCGGCTACGGGGATGAATTGCATGGGCGATATAAATCCGCGACCGGGCTGTTTCCAGCGGATCAGGGCTTCAAGCCCGGATAAACGGCCGCTCGCCAGTTCGATTTTCGGTTGGTAGTATAATTCAAACTGCCCGCGCTCAAGCGCTTCGCGCAGGTCGTTTTCGATGGCAAGCCGTGCAACCGCACTTTCATTCATTGTTTTGGTAAAGAAGTGATAGGTGCCACCGCCGCGCGCCTTTGCACTATACATTGCCGTATCGGCATTGCGCATCAGAGTTGGGAAATCCTCTCCGTCGGCCGGGCAAAGTGCGATCCCGATTGAAGGGGTGATGAACAAAAAACGCCCTTGAATATCAAAGGCCGGGGCCAGGGCATCCAATACGGCCTGGGACAGGGTCGCTGCATCCTGTGTTTCGCGCAGGCGCGGAATGATGATCAGGAATTCATCGCCACCCAGACGGCCGATAACTTCCTGTCGCCCGATGATACGGCGCAATCGGTCTGCAACTGCCTTAAGCAGTAAATCACCAACATTATGGCCAAGGCTGTCATTGATCAGTTTGAAACGGTCAAGATCAATAAACAGGATGGCCGTTGCGCCTTTCTGTGGGCCGGGGGTATCGCGCTTGTGGCTATCAAGTGCCGCTTTCAGGCTGAATTCCAGCATGCTGCGGTTTGGTAAATTGGTTAGTGCGTCATGATTGGCCATATAGACCAGTTGTTCTTCATAACGTTTGCGCGCGGTAATATCGTGCAAGACCACCGTAATCAGCGGGGTTTCGGCATCCGGGATCGGGCGGAATGCGGCGCTGACATCGATTTCTGTCTTGTCCATGCGGATCAGAGAAAGAGTCAGGCGCTGTTCGGCGACATTGTCGCCAAGATCCAGTGCGGTCAGTTCATCCAGACATTTTTCCAGCTTGGGGATCGCACGCGGGATCACAAATTCCAAAAGCGACCGGCCCTTGGGAGTTTCGTCGCGCGATAGCCCAAGCAACGGATAAGCCGCGGCATTAAACTCGATAATCGTTCCACCCGGTGTGATGGTCAGGATGCCATCGGCGACATTTTGAACAATTGCGCGCAGGCGGGATTCGCTGTCGCGCACCTGTTGTTCTGTGTGCCGCAATTTGCCAAGCGCATCCCCCATCCCATCAACCAGCGTGCGAATGGAACGTGACAACAAACCCAGTTCGTCATTCTTGTGATGGTGGTTAACAGTGATACTCGTAGAATCGGGGCTTGCGGTATCGACCAGTGCCAGCGCGTTGGATATGCGCAGCAGCGGCTTGGTTAGCCGCAGATAGAAAAAGCCAACCAGCACCATGCCCAGCAAAAGGTTGCGTAAAATACCCGACATCAGAATGCGGGTGGCACGGTTAAGGAAACCCTCGGCAATCAGGGCGGTGTCGATACGCACGATAAGGCTGCCGACCAAATCCCGGCCCGCCCCAATTTCAAGCCGCACATTATATTGCTGGATATTGCCAAACATCAGTTCGGTAAGTGCGGATCGCCCGGATGCAATCGGTTCGCGCGATTGCTGGGCAAGGACATTGCCGAAATTATCGCTCAGTGTGGCGTTGTAGACCGGTTCATATTCAAACAGGCCCGATACAACGCGCGCGGCCAGCGTTTCATCCAAGCCATATGCCGCCTGGGTCGCGGATTCGCGCAAGGTTGAAAGAACCTGATTAACCGTCCTGTCGATCAGATTGCGTTCTTCCTGCAGGTCCCAGAAAATCTGGATGACACTGAAGAATAAACCAATCAACAGGGTAATAACGACAGCGGCGCGTGCCTGTTTCACAGACAAGCGATCACGCCATCTCAGCCGTTGCGTTTTCAGGCTACCCTCCGACAATCCACACCCCCGCATGGTTCTTCGACCATTTGTCGCGGCAAGACTATGTGCTTGACGCAGCAAAAGCAATTGTTGCGCTGTTTCTAATGCTGGAAAAAAGTGACGGATTCTGTATTTTTCGGGCCAGGCCGCTTTATGTGTCGGCTGTCGGGGGTCTATCCCGGGATGCTGCAATGCATCGAAAACCGGAATAGTACTAAAAAAAATGGGATTTTATTGGAGTTGCACACAACCGCACTGCGTGATAACCCAATGCCCGAGAGAGAACAAGGCCGGGCGCGGGGGCAGCCGCTTTACGGCCTCGCAACCTGAACGGAGTTACACCATGACCTATGTGGTGACGGAAAACTGCATCAAGTGTAAGTATCAGGACTGCGTCGAGGTTTGTCCCGTCGATTGCTTCTACGAAGGTGAAAACTTCCTGGTAATTCACCCCGATGAATGCATTGATTGCGGTGTCTGCGAACCTGAATGTCCGGCTGAAGCCATTATCCCTGATACGGAACCTAATCTGGATAATTGGCTTGAGGTTAACCGCAAATTCGCGGAAATCTGGCCGAATATTACGCGCAAGGGTGATGCACCGGCTGATGCCGCCGAATGGGATGGCAAGCCAGGTAAAGTCGAAATGCTCAGTGAAAAGCCGGGGACCGGCGACTGATCACGCGTGATAAGCACCTGTAAACACACAATATAGGCACCTTTTCCCTATCGGTGCATGGCTGCATTGAGCTGGTCGCACGGAAAAATTCTGTGATCGACCTCTATGTTGTGTTATTGTGGGAAACTCGCGTTCAAGAGCTCGACAGGCTCGTTCCGCGCAGTCGGATCTCCGTTATTTTATCCTGTCAAAAACCGCGACTACGCCAAAAGCATGGTCGTGCGCAGCTCTTCGCGTCGCCGGGTCTATAGTGTTACAGTTGAATGACCAGGTCCATATGGGCCGGAAGGAAGCTTGATGTCGGATAAGTTGCCGTTTACTATTGGCGATTACGTTGTCTACCCTGCACATGGTGTTGGCCGTGTTGATGGCCTGGAAACTCAGGAAATCGCGGGTCAGGAATTGCGCCTTTATGTGATTACCTTTGATTCAAGCCGCATGACTTTGCGCGTGCCAGTGAACAAAGTGGGTAACTCCGGATTGCGCAAGCTATCCTCGAAAAAACAGATGGATTCCGCGCTGATCACCCTTAAGGGTCGCGCACGTGTCAAACGTACCATGTGGTCGCGCCGTGCCCAGGAATACGAAGCAAAGATCAATTCCGGTGACCCTGTTTCGATCGCTGAAGTGGTTCGTGACCTGCACCGCACGGAAACCCAGCCGGAACAGTCTTTCTCCGAACGTCAGATCTACGAAGCAGCATTTGAACGTCTTGTCGACGAACTTGCCGCAATCGAAAAGATCGACAAGGACAAAGCTTCGGGCAAACTTGAAAAACTGTTGCAGAAAGCGGCCTGATAAAGGCCCTGCAGTTTATCTTGTACGAGAGACCTCTTTTTAAAAACCGGCCGACAAGGTAATCTTGGGCCGGTTTTGTTTATTTGGGCACGTTATGGCGATGAACGCAGTTCTGGCACCGATAAAACCAGCGGACAAGATTTGGGCTGTTGGCGCGATAAACGGCGATCTTACTGCTTTGCAGGCTGTCCACCGAAAGCTTGCCAATAAGATCGTGGCGGGTGACCGTCTGGTCTATCTTGGCAATTACTGGGGTGATAATTCCGGTGAAGCGGTCGTTGGTGTTATCAACGAGTTATTGTTGTTCCGCCGTTTCTTCATCGCCCTGGATGGCGTCGATATTGCCGACATCGCCTTTTTGCGTGGTGCGGCCGAAGAAATGCTTAGCAAGCTTCAGCAAATCCAGTTTGCACCAAACTCGGGCGAGGTCTTTGACTGGATGCTGTCGCGCGGGGTTGCCGGAACGTTACGCGCCTATGGTTTTGATCCGTCAAATGTTCAATCCTTGATGCGTCAGGGCGCGCATGCGATTGCGCAATGGACAGGTCAGTTTGGCGAATCCTTCCGCCGCCAAAAGGGTCACAGTGCCTTGCTCTCAGACCTTAAACATGCGGCCTATACCACCGATGGTTCGCTGATTTTTGTGCATGCCGGGCTTGATGGTTCGCGGCCTCTGACCGGACAGACCGACACGTTTTGGTGGGGTGGGTCGATGTTTGAAAGCATTACCGATCGTTATTACGATTGTCGGCGGATCATTCGCGGATCATCGCATGCAAGTGTTGGTTTGCAAGAACGTGAATTCACGCTTTCAATTGACGAAGGTGCGGGACGCGGCGGGCGGTTGCTGGCCGTTGCTATTGGCCGCGATGGCAAGATCGCAGATCGCATCGAAAGCTAATCCTGATTAATCCCCGTCCCTGTGCCGATGCAGCGGTTTCGGGATGTTTTGCTTGTTTGATGCATGTTTGTGCGGGTTCGGGTTCTCGATCCTGACCTTAATTAATCACAACCTTGATCAGGGATCCCTGTGCGGGGAGCTGTCCTGCCTCAAGCCCGTTGAGAACGGCAAAGGTATCGGCCGGTTCACGCGGGACCGCCATCTGGTCAATAAAAGTCGCCAGATTATATTCCGGGTTCATCGCCCGGACCTTGATCCGCAGTGGATGATATTTCTGCTGTTCCTGTTTGGTCAGCGGGCGGAAGCTGTATGTCGTGCGGCGCAATGCAACGTTATAGCTGTCGACATTGGCAAGCGGGACAATAAACAGGAATTGATAGGCGTTCTCGCCGTGGCGGATGACAACAACCCGCAGGCGGGCTTTGGTGCCGCTTTTCATATTAACGTCGGCGTATCCGGTTGCGGCTTCCTGGCCGTCGATATCGATATTTTCGATATTGGTGATGGCGATTTTGCTGGAAAATCCGCGTGACAGATATTGATCCAGACGAACACCCTTGGCCTTGGGCGCACCTTCAAACACGATTTGGGCGCCGCCATCGTCCTGGGCAATGACCGCATCGGGTTGGTTGACCATCGAAAAGCCTTCCGGGACTTCAAACCGGAAATCAAGCGGCACATGAATAAATTGAGTACCGCGCACATAGCCGTTATCGGGGCCGTCGCCATAAATGATGCCATCGATTGCGGTCATGTATCTAACCGTTCCCAGTTCCGGGTTGGCCGATACCGTGACATTGGCCGCCTTTTGGGCCTGCTCGATACGATCAAGGGTGCGCGGATGGGTTGCCATGAAATCGAACTGGTCAATGTCATCAGGGGATCGTCCGGCCAGCTTGGCCTGTAAACGCGAATGGGCGCGTAGTTTTTTCAGGAACGAAGCCATGCCTTGCGGATCATATCCGGCGCGCGTGATATAGCGCACGCCCAGCATATCGGCTTCAAATTCATGCTCGCGCGAGAACGATGTTAAATATGCATTTGCCCCGACGCCGACGATCTCGCTTGCGCCACTGCCAAGTGCCACCGAAAGTCCCCCGGCCAGAATCTGGGTCAGGACGCCCCGGCTGTATCGCTGTGCCGAATGGCGTGCAACCACATGGCCAATTTCATGGGCCAGAACGCCAGCAAGTTCTGCCTCGTTTGATGCAAGGGCGGCCAATCCGCGCGTGATATAAACGTAACCACCGGGCAGGGCAAAGGCATTGATCACGGCCGAATCCAGAACCGTAAAGGTGAATTTTTCGTCCGGGGCTTCTGAAACGGCAGCAAGTTTGTTGCCGATTTCTGTTACATAGCGCGGCAGATCTTTTTCATCATAGGATCCACCAAATTCCTGAACCATTTTCGGATGTTCTTGTGCGCCGACTTCTTTTTCCTGATCAGGGGACATAAACGCCGTAAAGCTGTCTTCGCCGGTCGCACGATTGGTCGAACAGCCCGCAAGCCCGGCAATCAGGCCAATCGCGCCAAGCGTCGTGACAAACCGTTTTGTGGTCCGATGAAAAAGCCAACCCATTGAAGTCTTTCCTCTTGTGCCCGCTGTGCGTATTCTTTTGGCGAAATGCAGGTTCAAAATGCATTCCTTACGATGTGGTAGCGCGTGTTGGGTTTCCAATCAATATGCAGCAAGAGACAAAACTATTCGCGCAAATCGGGAATTTTTGCGGCGATCTGTCATTGTGCGTGTTTTTTCAATCTGATCTTTGTGACGATCATCTTTGCCAATGTCAGCGGTGCTGCGGCCAATGCCGCCAATGTTACGGATGCCAACAAGGCCAAAACATGGATTTGTGGCCCGGCCTTTGACGCCGCGTCAACACGCAATGCCAATTTTTTACCGCTGACATCCCCGCTTGATCCCCCGGAAATGGTCGATGGCTTGGTGTTTTCCAACACCCCCAAAACACTTTGGCGCTTGGCCGATATTGCCTTTGTTCCGGGCTTTGAAGACGATGCCCTTGTTGCTATGCGCAGGATGGCGGGGACGGCTTTTGAACAGGCGGTCTATTCCGACGATGTTGATTTCGCCGGGCGTAAATTGATGGATCTGCGGGATGATGCGCGATTGCTTTGGCAGGAAGTCTTGCTTGAACGGGGGTTGGCTATTCTTCTTCCGGAAGGCAAAAGATCGGTTGATGTTTTCGCAAATGCAGAAGAACGCGCAATCGTAAAACGACTTGGCATTTGGGGCGATGATGTTGCGGCACCCTATCGCTATGGCGGATCACCAGACAGAGCCGGGATATTGCCAGATGCAAATTTGGCTGTTGGGCATTTTGCCGTGATCGACGCGGTTCTGCAACGGATCGAAGATCGCGAATGGCGCAGTTATCTTAATTTCGGGGAAAACTGGCGCAGCGATTTTACAGTTATGGTCGGGCGTGATTTGCGTGATGAAATTGTCGCAAATGGGCAACATATGGAAAACTGGATCGGCCAAACCATACGCATCCGTGGCGTGATAGAAGATCGCGGTGGTCCCTATATCGAACTTGCTGAACTTGCGGCACTATGCCTTGCCCGGCCTTGAATTGGTTTGCGCTTGTCCGATCACACTTTGGGCGTGTAAAAGATTTGGGCAATAGAATCCAAGAGGCTCTCCAATGCTTTATCCCGAAATTGAACCAACACATTCCGGCTGGCTGGAACGGCCAGACGGGCACGAGATTTATTGGGAAGAGCTGGGAAATCCCGATGGTATTGCCGTTGTTTTCCTGCATGGCGGTCCCGGTGCCGGGGTATCAGCCAACAGTCGCCGGTTTTTTGATCCCCAAAAGTATCGCATCATTCTTCATGATCAACGCGGGGCGGGAAAATCACGTCCGTTTGGCAGCCTTGAAAATAATACGACCGATCATTTGATTGGCGATATCGAAGCCCTGCGCCAAGCGCGCGGTATTGATAAATGGCTGGTGTTTGGCGGGTCATGGGGATCGACGCTGGCGATTGCCTATGGTCAGGCGCATCCCGACCGGGTGCTTGGTTTTGTCTTGCGGGGTATTTTCCTGTGCCGCGATCTGGAAATCGACTGGTTCATGGATGGCATGGACAGAATTTTTGTCGAAGCCGGGAAAAGGTTTTTGGCTGCTGTCGGGTTTGATCGCAATCCGGGAAGTGCTGCCTTGCTTGATCGCTATGGGGATGTTTTTGCGGGTAAGGACGGTGACGTTGCGGCGATTGCGGCGGCGCGGGCGTGGTCCGGGTTCGAAGCAACCTGCTGCACATTGCTTCCCGATGACGGTTTGGTCGAAAATTTCGAAAGCGACGGGATTGCCCTGGCGCTGGCACGGCTTGAACATCACTATTTCGTCAATAAGGGGTTCTTCGCACCCGATCAGTTGCTTGCGAATATGAACCGTATTTGTCATCTGCCGGCCGTGATCGTGCAGGGACGTCATGACATTGTTTGCCCGCCGATATCTGCATTCGATCTATATGCAAAATGGCCTGGGGCAGAATTGGAAATCGTTGAGGATGCCGGTCACGCGGCAAGTGAGCCCGGGATCGTGCGCGAACTTGTTCGCGCAACTGATTCTTTCAATGGCACCGGATTTACAAGAAACTAAAACCACCGGTTCATTGTATTGTTGTCTATATCAAGCATTTGGGTAAGATACGCCCAAGTTGATCCAAGAGGGGACTAAGTTAATGCGGTTGGTTTTGGGGAAAATCCTCGCGCTTGTTGTTGTATTTGGCTTTGCCAGTGCGGCACAGGCACAGCAATTTCTGGGTAATAATAACGATTCTGGCCTGCTGGAGATGTCGACCGGCATGGTGGATATCACGCAGGACGAAGAATCGGCTGAATTCCGCCTCGACTACCGGTTTCAACATGCAATGTTTGGCGTGTTGCGCCCGATTGCCGGTGTGATGGTCACCAGTGACACGGCTGTACATGGTTATGGTGGTCTTGCGATGGATGTCTTGTGGGGCGATCACTTTGTTTCAAGCATCTATACCTCTGTTGGTGGCTATCATCAGGGGGACGGCGAAGACCTTGGGCATTGGATCGAGTTTCGTTCGGGTCTGGAACTCGGCTTTCGCTTTGACAGCCGCGAACGGTTAAGCCTTGGTATCTCGCATATCTCAAATGCCAGCATCGGCGACGAAAACCCGGGCACCGAAATACTGTCGCTGACCTATGCCATTCCGATTGATGCGATCTTTGATTGATTAATTGCCGTTGTTGCACTTTTGCAAAGCCCCGCCCCGTGCGGGGTTTTGTTATTTAAACGCTGTGCAGGGCAAATTTGAAACGCTGCCGGATTGATCGTGGCTGTTTAAGCTGTTAATGGAATGCCTCCTGCCTGAAATGTGCGCCCGTAGCTCAGCAGGATAGAGCACCAGATTCCTAATCTGGGGGCCGTGGGTTCGAATCCCGCCGGGCGCACCATTTCCCCACCCCCTGCTGCGGTTGTGGATTTTTCAGGCTGTTTTGCAGAACTTCTTGCGGGTTCGGGAGTTCTGAAGTGTTGTTTTTCTTGAAATTAGCAGACTGTCATCTCATATCTTGATTAACGGGCTTGTAAACAAAGGCCCCATACATCATGGCCCATCGGGCCGGGAGGTATCAGGTGAAAAACTGGATCCGTCTTCCGAACAGCGAAGGCAATTGCGTTGCTGCGTCCAAGAGTTCGACAAGTTCCCCATCCGTTACAGTTCATGAACGTGAAATTGGCCGGAACGGTTTTATGGGGCCGTCTGCCCATATTTATCACAAGCATCCGCCCGCAGGCTGGGCCGATTTCGAAGGACCATTGCGCCCGCGAGCCTTTAATCTGAACAAGTTGGCTGCTGGTCCTGAATGCCCTTTGCAGGCGCGGCGCATTTTGCACAACGCGGTGATGGAAGTTCGATATTGGCGGCTGGATGGCAAGATGCATGCACTGGCACGCAATGCCGACGGCGATATATTGGCATTTGTGCATAATGGCAGTGGCGCGCTTTATTGCGATTATGGGCATATGCCCTATCGCGATGGCGATTATATCTTGTTGCCACGGGGGACGGCATGGCGGCTTGATGCCAGCGACCCATCGGAATTTCTGTTCATCGAAGCCACCAATGATGCGTTTTCGCTACCTGATGCGGCGCAATCGGCCGGGCATCCGGCAATCAATCCGACCCATTTTGATATCCCCAGAATTGATGACAGTTTCCTTGCCCAGCAGGACGATGCCTTTTGGGAAATTCACATTAAACGGCGGGGGGAGATTTCAACCCTGACTTATCCCTATAACCCGCTTGATGCAATTGGCTGGCAAGGGGACCTAAGTGTTGTGCGCCTGAACTGGCGCGATTTGCGACAGGGAAACCAGCCCGGACAGCCGGTGCCACCCGCCGCACATAGTACATTTGTTGCGGACCGTTTTGCGATCAGCACCTTTGTCCCCAAAGTGGGTGAGGGCGAATCAGGTAAATTGCGCGTGCCATTTTATCATTCGAACGAAGATTATGACGAATTCATCTTCTATCACCGGGGCGAGTTTTACAGCCGTGGTGATATAAAACCCGGGATGGCGACCTTCCATCCCAGCGGTTTCCCCCATGGGCCGCATCCAAGTGCGTATCAGAAAACCATGATCAGGGTTCCGGTCGAAACCGACGAGGTTGCGGTCATGATTGATTGTGCGGAAATGATCAATATTGATGACACCATTCCCGACGGTGCGGAATGGAAAGCCTATGTAAAGACGTGGGAAAAAGCGAAAGAAACGCTCTAGGGGCAGAACGCATTTGGTTCACGGATGCTGTTTTGCTTTTCTGGGATGAATGCAGGGCCTGGATTTTTGCCGGAGAACTATTCTGGTTTCCGGCATTTTGTTCTATGGCATTGGTCTTGTGGATTGTATGACCTATCCGGGATGTTAATATTTTTGTTAGCTTGTCGCGCTATTCTACAGCCAGACGTATGGTCGTCTCCTTTGTCGTGGACTGGCTGGCGCGATAGTATAAGCTTATGCAGCGGCCTCATGGTGCAGACCCGACTGCGCAGAATGCCGTAGAATAATTTAGTCGGGACTGGATTGATCAAAGCCGATAATGGTTAAGCAGCAATTTGCAAATAAAGGCGGCAGTGTTTCGTCTGTGAGCGGTGCGGGACAGACGGATCCATTATCCTGTTTGCCGGAATCCTTTTCTTCACGTGGCGTGCGGACACCGTTTACGACCAAAACCCTGCGCTATGCCCGGGTGTTGACGGGGCGGAGTGGTCGGACCCTTATCAGTTTGCCCGGTCTTTCCGGCGGTCTTGGGACCTATGAAATGCCGCTTGAAACGCTACGCGAAGTGTTTGATCTGTCGGTGCATGATCGCATGCTGTTTGACCGTCTGATCACACTGGAAAAGTTGTCACCGGAATTGGTCCGCGAAAATGCACGCGCTGTTGCTGTGACTGGCGTCGGCGGCGTTGCGCTGGCCAAGGCCGGCATTACAGGTCAGAACGAAGAAAAATCTGCACGTGAATTGGGCCAGTTGACCTTGCTGTATCAGGCGTTGCGCCAATTGGGCGGTGCCGATGTTCAGGACATGAAGCGTGAAGATCTTTTGACGTCGGATGGCCAGGTTCGTGCGCGTAAGGCGCTGAACCGTTTTGCATCGGCGGCAAAGGTTGCCAATGATTCGATCATCAACAGCCTCGGCGAATGGAGCGTCCAAAGCGCGCCGGTTGGTTTGGCGATTGAGGGATGTGAAGGGCCGCTGCGATTGTTGACCTTTGGCTTGCAAAAATTGTCCAGTGAGATCGAGGAATGGTCGATTTCAGAACAGGCAGATTTTCGCTTTATGGCGACGCGCGTAATCAATTCCGCCAGTGCCACCAATGAGCATGCGATGCGATTGCTGCGCAAGGTCGACTTGTGGAATGGCGAGCTTGGCAAGGTTCTGAAAGCCTGGTCGCGGGCAAAGGACGATTTGCAAAAGCATATTGATCGCCTGTGGTGGGTTCTTGATGGCTGGCAGGAACTGATTGATCTTTGGCGGACACGCCCGATGCAAGATCGGGTTCGCCAGCGTGAAATTGTCGAGGAAATAGCAAGTTTCGCACCGGTTTTGCCGGTCGAGGAACTTGAACAGATTGAATATGAATTCTGGGTCGATGTGCGTGTTAACCAGATGTTGTGGGCATCCGAATTGCGTAAATTGGGTAGCGGCGAAATTGATGCAGATATGGTTGACCGGTTGGAGCGGTTCCGGAGGCAGTCGGCGTGAAAATTGAAAATGCCGCAAACATGGGAACTTCCCAGCTTGGTGCCTTGTTTGAATCGCTCAGCAGTACGGAAATTGCGCGTTTTACACGTGCCATTGAAAGCGATCGTGCCGATCCCAAACTGCCACTGCCCCATGAACAGATTTTGCAAATCCTGCGGCCGCGTCTGGCGTCGCTTAAGCCGGAACGTTATCCGACACCGATGCGTCAATTCTGCGATCCGTTCGAGGATTTGCTGACATCCTCACCACCCGATGAAAACAGCATCCGCATCAGCCGATCCTCGTTGATGCCGATCTGGAAGCTGGTTGAAAGTTCCAGTGGGCCGGAAATGCAAAAGGTGATTGCCGATATTGAAAAGGCAGGGGCCAAGCGTGATCAGGATATGCTCGAACAGGCCGAACGCCGGTTGTGGAGCCTGAGCGCAAAATGCATTGAAGGTGAAATCGGGGATTCCCGCAGCGGGGTGAAAACCGAACGCGCATTGGCGACCCGGCTTGGGTCGCGAAATCATCTGAAAGCTTTCGAGGAAATCGGCAAAATCCTGAGCGTTGCCGAAGAAATTGACGCAATGCGCAAACGCTTCCCATCGGTTCCCATTCGTAGTCTTGGAACCGCAGATGTAAGTTGGTTGCGCGACCGTTTTATCGAAATTTCCGAGGAAAAAGAGGGCTACGAGCCTGTTTTCCTTAAAGCTGTTTTGTCGCGCCTGTTACGCCCGAGCGAGCTTTTCAAACTGATCCGCGTGCTGACAAGCAAGGCGGATGATCGTTCGATTTCCAGTTCCAACCTTGCAACAACCGGTGATTTGATTATCGATCTTTTGGCCGAAACCGTGGCCGAGATCGAACAGGGTATCGGGACGGGTAAGGATGAACATCATATCCTGTCGCTGGCGCGCTGGTATGCATCCGAATTCATTCGCATCACGCGGGAGTTCAATATCCGCAAGGACGGCCGTTGGGGCGAAAAGCTGCTTGAAACCCGTCGTCGGGTGTCCAAGGCGATGGCCAATACCATGTTTGGTGCCAGCCCGGATCGTATCATCGAAGCTTTGCCGCAGCTTGAAGTCAAGCAAGGCCCGGGTTCTGGCCGTCAGGCCGCACGCCCGATCTTTTCGCAGCCCTTTGATGATGAAAAGGTTCTGGCCGCCGAGCGCTCCGCCGAGGCAATTGCCGAAACGGCTCGTATTTCGCATGTTCTGGCCGCTCAAAGCTCGGCGACCAAGGCCGTGGTTGAATTGAAGAAAAGATTGAACCAGATCGGACGTGCCGGGATTGATAGCATGGGCCGGTTGGATGCGGATGAGATGGAAAACGCCCAGCGCAATATGATGGGTATTGTCCGTTTGCTTGAAATCATCGATGGCCCCGAAGACGCCGATTTGCTGCGCCGTCGGGGTATGAATGCGCTGCGCGTTATTGAAAGTAATAACAAAAAAGCCAGCTAACCCGCGGATCTATTGGTTCGCGGCCGGTTCGAGGTGACTTGCTTGGCAACCGCAAGCCGTGTGCGTACTACCGGTTGTCTATCCGTTCGGCATTTGTTTGGCGCGAGCAGCGACTATCGATCAGTGGCGGATTGCCGGTTACCACCCGTTGCGGCCTTCCCCCAAAAACAACAACAACAATTACCATCTGCTGCCTGCTGCAAGCAGCTTGTTGATCTTTGCGGGGTGGTCGTGGTTGGCAGCTCTTATTCGTGTTGGTTTTTGCGCTGATCCAGCCAGGACATGAAAGCCCGGATTTTAGGATTGCGGGATCGGCCGGTCGGGCAGGTGGCGTAATAGTCAAACGGGCTGGCGCGCGGCGGGCCGAACGGGGCGACGATGCGCCCGTTGGCCAATTCATCCTCGATGGCAAAGGTTGGCAGCAATGCGACGCCAAGTCCGGCGATGGCGGCTTGCATGGCCATGGTGAAATGTTCGAACTTTGGTCCGTTCTCGCCATCGATGCCGGTAAGGCCGCTTGCCGATAGCCAATCGGTCCATCCGCGCGGCCGGGTTGCTATGTGTAAAAGTGAATAATCACGCAGATTATTAGATGTAGGTGAATAATCGAGGTTTTCGATCAGTCTGGGACTACAGATCGGGACCATTTCTTCGCCGTGCAATAAATGGGCATCCAGTCCCGGCCATCTGCCATCGCCAAACAGAACCGCAATATCGATTTGTTCGCGTTCGAAATCGGGGATACCGATGCGCGAAATGAAATTAATCACGATGTCGGGATGATTGCCGCGAAAATCGGGCAAAAGCGGGATCAGACAGCGCGAGCCAAAGGTCGGCGGGGCGGCAATGGTCAGAACCCCGCCCTCGGCCCCACCCGATAGGAAGGTAAGCGTTGCGGTTTCAAGTTGATCCAGTGCGGGGCGGATTGCCTGAAGATAGCTTTCCCCCTGCGCGGTCAGGATCAGGCGTTGCTTTTCACGGGCAAACAGTTTGCATCCCAGCCAGTCTTCCAGCGACTTGATCTGTCGGCTGACGGCACTTTGCGTCAGATAGAGTTCCTCGGCGGCGCGGGATGCGCTGCCAAAGCGTGCGGTCTGTTCAAAACAACTTAGCGCCTTGAGGCTGGGGATGCGGCGGCTCATGACAAAACCTGCTTATTCTTGTTTTGCTTCATGCGAAAAACAATAGTTCATGATTTTTTTGCATAAACTATATCGGATTTATCATTTGCAAGCGTCGCTGCCAATCCCTAGCTTTGGTCCAGAAGCGACTGAGCTTTCAGGGATGGCGTCATCTCGCCCTTCTATGGCGCCGTCCCTGCTTTGTTTCAAAATTTGCATAAGGGACCAGGTTAATGGCAAGCCGCGCATCTTTTCACTGGGAAGACCCGCTCCTGATTGAAGATCAGTTGAGCGAAGAAGAACGCATGATCCGTGACGCGGCGCGCGCCTATTGTCAGGGTAACCTGCAGCCCCGCGTTCTTGAAGCCAATCGGAACGAGATTTTCCATCGCGAAATCATGACCGAAATGGGCGAACTTGGCCTGTTGGGCCCGACCATCCCCGAGGAATACGGCGGACCGGGTGTCAACCATGTGGCCTATGGCCTGGTGGCGCGCGAAGTTGAACGTGTCGATAGCGGTTATCGGTCGGCAATGTCGGTGCAAAGCTCGCTTGTTATGCACCCGATCTTTGCTTATGGCAGCGAAGAACAGCGCCAGAAGTACCTGCCGAAACTGGCGACCGGCGAATGGGTTGGCTGTTTTGGTCTGACCGAGCCGGATCACGGTTCCGATCCGGGGGGCATGATCACCCGTGCCCGCAAGGCCGATGGTGGTTTCACCCTGTCGGGTGCGAAAATGTGGATCACCAACAGCCCGATTGCCGATGTGTTTGTCGTCTGGGCCAAGGATGATGAAGGTGTCATCCGTGGTTTCATCCTTGAAAAAGGGATGAAAGGCCTGAGCGCACCGAAGATCGAAGGCAAGTTTTCGCTGCGTGCGTCGATCACCGGCGAGATCGTTATGGACAATGTTTTTGTCCCGGCTGAGAACATGTTGCCAAATGCCAAGGGCCTTGGCGGTCCGTTCGGTTGCCTGAACAAGGCACGCTATGGCATTGCATGGGGTGCGATGGGCGCGGCTGAATTCTGTTGGCATGCGGCGCGTCAATATACCCTTGATCGCAAACAGTTCGGTCGTCCGTTGGCCGCCAATCAGCTGATCCAGTTGAAGCTGGCGAATATGCAGACCGAGATTACCCTTGGTTTGCAGGGCGCGCTTCAGTTGGGCCGTTTGCTTGACGCAGAAAAAGCTGCCCCCGAGGCGATTTCGCTGATGAAGCGTAATAACTGTGGCAAGGCATTGGATATTGCCCGTGTAGCGCGAGACATGCACGGCGGCAACGGCATTTCCGATGAATTCCATGTCATCCGTCACGCGATGAACCTTGAAGCGGTCAATACCTATGAAGGTACGCATGACGTTCATGCGCTGATCCTTGGCCGGGCACAGACCGGTATTCAGGCCTTCACCACCGAAGGCTGATTGCGGAAATACGGGGCGGCGCCATATGGTTGCCGCCCTTGTTCTTTTTACGATGCATTGCAGGATATGATCATGGGCGGCGCGCTTACCGGACTTCGTGTTCTTGATCTTTCACGTGTTTTGGCGGGGCCATGGGCCAGCCAGACTTTGGCCGATATGGGGGCCGAAGTGATCAAGATCGAACGTCCCGGTGCTGGCGATGATACACGGGGCTGGGGGCCACCCTATGCCAAGGATAGTGCAGGCAATGATACCAGCGAAGCGGCCTATTACCTGTCGGCCAATCGTGGCAAAAAATCACTGACCATTGATATCACCAAGCCCGAGGGACAGGACGTCATCCGCCAACTGGCGGCAAAATGCGATGTCGTGCTTGAAAATTTCAAAGTCGGTGGCTTGGCCAAATACGGTCTGGATTACGCATCGCTTTGCGCGATTAATCCGGGGATCGTTTATTGTTCGATCACCGGGTTCGGGCAGGACGGCCCGTATAAGGATCGGCCGGGTTATGATTTTATGATCCAGGCAATGGGCGGCTTGATGAGTGTTACCGGTGCCCCGGATCAGGACACGGGCGGACAGCCGATGAAGGTTGGTGTGGCCGTTGTTGATATCTTTACCGGGCTTTATGCCGCCGTTGGCATTTTGGCCGCCGTTCGTCATCGTGATGCAACCGGGGAAGGCCAGTATATCGATCTGGCCTTGTTGGATGTGCAGACCGCGATCCTTGCCAATCAGGGGATGAATTTCCTGACGACGGGCAAAGCACCGGGGCGTTTGGGCAATGCGCATCCTAATATCGTACCGTATGAAGCCTTTCCGACGGCGGATGGTTACATCATTCTGGCCGTGGGCAATGATAGCCAGTTCAAAAGTTTCTGTGCCGTGGCCGGGATTGATCATCTGGCAGATGATGAACGGTATGCCACCAACCGGTCGCGGGTTGCTCATCGTGAAACGCTGGTGCCATTGATCCGTCAGGCGATGGTAATGAAAGCGACCGATGACTGGATTGCCATTCTGGAAACGGCCAATGTGCCGTGTGGTCCGATTAATACCCTTGATCGTGTGTTTGACAATCCACAGGTAAAGCATCGTGATACGGTGCGATATCTTGATCATCCGACCGCGGGCAAGGTGCCAACGGTTGCCAATCCGATCAAGTTTTCCAAGACACCGATCATGGATGAAACAGCGCCCCCGATGCTGGGACAGCACAGCGAAGAAGTCCTGCGCGAGACCGTTAAACTGAGTGACGAACAGATTGCACAACTGCGCGCCATCGGAATTATTTGATCAAATAATGGGCTGATTTTTGCGATTTTTGGTTGAATATCTGCCCGGTTCAACAATTTTCGACAAAAATTAGCAGGCAGTTTTTTGCGTTTTAGCCATCCTTGTTTGCAGATTCAGCAGTTTGAATTCCGGTTTTTGTCAGAAAGTGCGGAATATCTTGTGTTTGCGTTGGTTGACGCGTCACGCCGTTGCAAGGCTTCCGCCTTCCTGTATGATTTTTAGAAAATCTAATCAGGGGTAAATATGTCAGAAGTTGTTGTTTCTGCGCGGTCCGTCAGTAAGTCTTTCGGGAATGGTGCTGGCGTTGTAAAGGCGCTTGATGATGTCTCAGTTGATATCTTGCAGAACGAATTCTTCACCATGCTTGGCCCGTCGGGCTGCGGCAAAACGACCCTTTTGCGGTTGATCGGTGGTTTCGAGCAGGCAACAGCGGGCGAAATCCTGCTTGAGGGAGAGGCGCTTCAGGATTTGCCGCCCTACAAGCGGCCGATCAATACGGTATTTCAGTCATACGCCCTGTTTCCCCATTTAACTGTCCGGCAAAACATTACGTTTGGCCTTGAGATGAAGGGGATTGACCGCAAGAAGGCAAACGCCCGTGCGGACGAGATGCTTGAACTTGTACAGCTTGCGCAATATGGCGACCGGGTTCCAAGCCAGCTTTCAGGTGGGCAGCAGCAAAGGATTGCCCTGGCACGGGCACTTGCACCGGCCCCCAAGGTTCTGTTGCTTGATGAACCGCTTTCGGCGCTGGATCTTAAATTGCGCAAGGAAATGCAGGTCGAGTTGAAACGGCTGCAAACCGAGACTGGCATCACATTTGTTTTTGTGACCCATGATCAGGAAGAAGCCTTGGCCATGTCCGATCGAATTGCTGTGATGCAGGCAGGGCATATTTTACAGATCGGGGCGCCAGAAGAGATTTATGAACGGCCAACACACCGGTTTGTTGCCGACTTTATTGGTGAAAGTAATTTCCTGAGCGGGGAGATCTTTTCATCGGCAGACGGTGCATGGTCTTTGCGGGTAGAGGGCGTCGGCGAGGTGGTGCTTGCCCAAGAGAGCAGCACGGGCAAGCTCGGCAAAGTGACAGTTTCCATTCGTCCCGAGCGGCTTAGCCTTGGCCATGAGTCCGAACAGGGCACTGACCGCCTTAAGGGGGTTGTTGCCAACAAGGTCTATATCGGAACCGATACAGCATATCGCATCCATCTGGGCGATGGGCAGCCATTGCTGAGTGTTCGTGTGCAAAATGCCAATGGCGTTACAGGCCATTTCAGCGAAGGCGAAAGCGTATCGGTTTGCATTCCATCGGATGCGGCCCGGGTTCTGGTGGACTGATCATGAGAAACCTTGTTCGCAGTAAAAGATTTTGGCTTGTCGCCCCGGCGGTGGTCTATATCGCTTTCTTTATGGCGATACCGCTGCTTCAGATGGCCTATGTGTCGGTGCTTGAGCGCGGTGAATATGGTGGGGTGAATTGGGGCGTCTTTTCGTTTGATGCCTATCGCAATTTCATCTTTGAACGCGACCTGATGGATAATCTGATGATTAATACAGATTATCTTCAGGTGTTTGCCCGGTCATTTGGCCTTTCGGCAATGACCATGACCTTTGCCCTGATACTGGGTTTTCCGACGGCATTCTATATTTCGACCCAGGCCCAAAGCCGACGGAACTTTTTGATATTTCTGGTCACCATTCCGTTCTGGACCAATATTTTAGTGCGCAACTATGCCTGGATATTGTTGCTGCGCAATGGTGGTTTGGTCGACAATCTGCTTGGCTTCTTTGGATGGGAAACCGGCGGGCTTGATATCTTGTATACGCCCTATGCGGTGTCAATCGGGCTGACATATACCTATCTGCCATTCATGGTTTTGCCGATCTATGCCAGCCTGGAAAAACTTGATCATCGCTTGATCGAGGCCGCATTTGATCTGGGGGCTGACAAGCGCCGGGCGATGATGCGGGTCATCCTGCCATTGGCGGCACCGGGGATTGCGGCTGGGTGTATTCTGGTTTTCGTTCCCTGTCTTGGGGCCTATGTCACGCCCGAACTTTTGGGTGGTGGCAAATTCAATATGATTGCCAATCTGATCGGCAGTCAGTTTGGATCGGCGCGTAACTGGCCGTTTGGGGCGGGACTTGGTTTTGTGTTGCTGGCCGTGGTGTTGCTTTCAATGGTGGCCTATTCGCTGAAATTCAAATCATTGCCGGAGGATAAGTCATGAAGGTTGATACCTCCAATCCGCTTTGGCGTTTTCGCGGTGTGACATCAGCTGCGATGATGTTCTTTGCCTATCTGTATCTGCCGATTGTGGTTTTGATTGCGTTGTCGTTTAACGAAAACCGACTGGCAACAATCTGGACCGGGTTTACCACCGATTGGTATCTGGTTGCGATTGGCAATGACGACATGCTGCGCGCGGCCGGCAATTCATTGATCATTGCGGTTTCGGCAACGGTTATTGCCACCCTTGCCGCGACGCTTGCCGCCCTCGGGATGTCGTCGGGTAATCGTTTTCGCGGTGAAGCCGGGGTTGCGGCGATGCTGGCCTTGCCGCTTTTGGTGCCGGAAATCGTTACCGCAGTTGCGACCTTGCTGTTCTTTGTCGCCTTGGGTGTCAAACTGGGACTGCTAAGTGTGATCGTCGCCCATACGGTATTTTGCATCCCGTTTGCCTATTTGCCGATCCGGGCCCGGCTTGAGGGCATGGACCCGTCATTGACCGAGGCCGCGCACGATCTTTATGCCAACGAATGGAAAGCGTTCCGTCGGGTGACCTTGCCGCTTTTGTGGCCGGGCATCATGTCTGGTGCGATGTTATCCTTCATCATTTCGCTGGATGATTTCGTCATTTCCTATTTCGTTGGCGGTGCCGGTGCGACAACATTGCCGATCTATATTTTTGGCATGATCCGCATGGGGATTACCCCGGAAGTCAATGCCGTGTCGGCGCTGATGCTTCTGGTGTCGATCCTGTTTGTCAGTGTGTCGTTCTTGATTGATCGTATTCGGTACTGATTTTGATTTAAGGGCGGCCGTCTTGCGGACGGTACGGTCGCCAGATAATTAACAAAATTCCGTCCATAACAGGGAGTCTTAGGATGAACATACGTTCTGTACTTTTGGGAGCTTCGGCTCTTGCTGTATTGTCTGTTGGGTCGGCGAAGGCCGATGAAAGCCTGTTTTTGTATAACTGGTCGAACTATTTCCCGCCGGAACTGATGGAAAAGTTTGAAGCAGATACCGGCATCAAGGTGACATTGGATGTTTATGATTCCAATGAAACCATGTTGGCGAAATTGCAGGCCGGGGCATCGGGATACGACATTGTTGTCGCATCGGATTACATGGTCGACACCATGATCAAGGACGGGCTGGCGACCGAGTTTGATGCCAAAAGCCTTGCGAATTTCAAAAATGTCGCCAAGCCGCATGATACTTTGAAATACGATCCGGAGCGGAAATATTCGGTCACTTATCTTTGGGGCACCACCGGTTTTACCTATGACGGTGCGGCAACCGATGCCAAGCTTGAACAAAGCTGGAAAGAATTTTTTGAGCCACGTGAAGAATTCCGCGGCAAGATCGGCGCGCTGAACGACGAAGTCGAAATGTATAATGCGGCGTCGTATTATATCGGTATTCCGAAATGTACTGAAGATCCTGCCGAGGCGCAGAAAGTTCTGGATGTTCTGCTTAAGCAGAAGCCGTTTGTTGCGGTTTACAGTTCGGAAGGCACGATTGACCGGATGTCCGCACGCGAAGTGCAGATGCATATGCAATGGAACGGTGCCGCGCATCGTACCAAAGCCAGCATCCCCGAGGCGGTTTATGTCTATCCGAAAGAAGGCCTGACATATTGGTCGGATCATTTCGTTGTGCCGAAAGGTGCGCCGGACTTTGAAAATGCCAAGACCTTTATCAATTGGATGATGCAGCCGGAAAATGCGGCGGCGGCATCGAATTATGCCGGTTATATGAATGGCATCAAAGGGGCCGGTGAATTCATGGATGAATCGCTTAAAACCGATCCGGCCGTGAATATGCCAGATGAGTATGCCAGCTTGCTGGTTGCCGGACAAAACTGTTCAGCCAAGGCGCGTGATTTGCGCAACCGGGTTTGGACCAAGCTTAAGAACTAGGGCATTTTGTGCCATAGAATACTGGTGCGATCGGATGGGTTTTGGCCTGTCCGGTCGCATATTGGGTTCTGACCCTGATAACGCATGGGGTGCCGCAGGCGCGGGCATCCCCACCAACAGGATGCGATGATATGACGACCGATATTCTGGATCGTGAAACCGTTTCGATTGCCATGTGGGCGACCAACCTTGGTGTACCAATCAATGATATGCAAGGCTGGGCCGATCATGTGGATCGCAAAATGGCCGAAGCACGCGGTGCGGATATTTTTGTCATGCCCGAATATGCCTGCGAACAATGGCTGGCATTTAAACCCGATGGTTTGCGCCCTGATCAGGAAATGGCATGGATGGCCGATCATGCGCTGATCGCATGTGACCTTGCCGCATTGCTTGCGACAAAGCACGATATGGTGCTGGTTGCGGGCAGCATGCCTTGGCATCTTGATGCGCAAAAGCCGGGCCTTGGACAAACAAATGCTGCGATGATCTTTACCCCTGAAGGGGAACGGGTCATTCAGGATAAGCTGTCTCTGACGCCGGGGGAACGCGAACCAGATAATTGGAACCTGACACCGGGCAAAGAATTTACCGTGTTTGACTGGCGCGGATTGCGAATTGCTGTGCTGATCTGTCTTGATATCGAAATGCCGGCACTTTCGTGCCTGCTGGCACCGCTTGATATCGATGTGTTGCTGGTGCCGTCGATGACGGTGACCCCATCAGGATATCACCGCGTGTTTAGCTGTGCCAAGGCGCGTGCCGTTGAATTGATGTGTACGGTTGCGGTCTGTGGCACGACGGGGACGGCAATCAATACCACGCAAAATCCGAAAAATTATTCTGGCTGTTCGGTCTATACCCCGTGCGAGCCGCAGCTTGGCCATACTGGTATTTTTGGCCATGTCCCAGCGGATTTCGATGATGGCGGCGATGGCCCGTTGCTGTTGGCCAAGGATGTGCCAACCGCTGTGATCCGCGGGTTGCGGTCCGGTGATGCGGAAGTCTGGCCGGGCGGCTGGAAAGCCGATCATATATCGGTTGTGCGGCCCCGCGATTAGGGGCCAAACATCGCCCGGGCCAGATGGCGGGTTGGTTTTTTCTGATTTTTCAATCGTAAGGTCTTGATCTGCGACAGAGTTGTCGTTGATTATCTTTTGGTATGCCATCAATCATTCGACATTGATGTGAAAACCAAAACGACAAATCAGGACAGGCAAAGATGAAAATTGCGGTGATGGGGGCCGGTGCCGTTGGGTGCTATTACGGGGCGATGCTTGCACGTGCCGGGCATGAGGTAACCTTGATCGGGCGGCCGGGCCATGTTGATGCCGTCAACAGGGACGGCCTTTTATTCGAATTTCAATCAACAAAGTCGTTTATTGAAATGAAGGCCGATACCGATGCCCGCGCGATTGCCGGTGCGGGGCTTGTTTTGTTCTGCGTTAAATCAACAGATACCGCAGATGCCGGGGCGCAGATGAAACCGTTCCTGGGCAAGGACACGATTGTGATGAGCCTTCAGAACGGGGTTGATAATGCCGAACGGCTTTCGGCGGTAATCGGTCAGCCGGTTATCCCGACGGTGGTTTATGTCGCCACCAGCATGGAAGGTCCGGGCCATGTCAAACATCATGGGCGCGGTGAATTGGTGATTGGCCGTTCCGATCAAAGCGACGCGGTGGCCAAAACATTGCGCCCGGCGCATATCCCGGTCGAGATTTCCGATAATGCCCAGGGCGCGCTTTGGGCCAAGATGATCCTGAATTGTGCCTATAACGCGCTTTCGGCGATTGCGCAGAAGCCTTATGGCGAGCTGGTTCAGAGTGACGGTATTTGGGAAGTCATGCGCAATGCCGTGGATGAATGCATGGCGGTTGCGGCGGGTTGTGGTGTGACGGTGCCTGGTGATGTTTGGGGCGCGATTGAAAAGATCGTCGATACCATGCCGGGGCAATATTCATCCACCGCACAGGATTTGGCACGCGGCAAGCCAAGCGAGATTGATTACCTGAACGGTTATATCGTGCGCAAAGGGGCCGAGCTTGGCATTGCCACCCCGACCAATCTGGCGCTGTATGCGATGACTAAATTGCGCGAAGGTTCCTCGGTGGCTTAACCGATGGGGGGTGATCCGGCCTGCTCGGTTAAAATGCGGCCAATTCGGGCTGGTGCCTGCTTGCGGGCAAGGTTGGGTGGTTGCTGATATCCTGTGAATTACGATCTGTGATCTTGGCTATTCGGCCTGCTTGGCAGGAATGGCAGCCAGATCGGGTTGGGGGACGGGAACGCCGATCTTTTCACCAAACATCACCACAGCCGCAGCGAGCACAATCAGGAAGGCACCGACCAGACTGACCGGTTCGGGCAGCAGGCTAAAGACTGTCACATCAAGTAATAGCGCCCAGATCATGGCGGTATATTCAAAGGCTGACAGGGTGGATGCCGGGGCGCGGGCCAGGGCTTCGGTCATAAAAATATGGGCAAATCCGCCGGTCAATCCGGCACCGATCAGCCACATCAGGGTTTCGGGGGATGGATCAGCCCACCCCAGCGGCAGGGTCAATAAGCCACCAATCGAACAGACCAGTGCAAAATAGAATGCAATAGTGCCGGCAGATTCCGTGCTGGTCAGGGCCTTGATCTGAACCTTGGCAAAGGCGGTGGTGACCGCCATCGTCAGCCCCGCACCGATGCCGATCAGAACCCCTGTATCAATGCCCGGTGTCGACAAGGTCGGCCATAACATCAGGGCGACACCGGCAAACCCGGCGAAGGTCGCGGTGAAAACGGCGATGCCCGGCCGTTCGCGCAGCATGATCATCGCCACGGGCAAGACCAGAAGCGGGGCCAGAAAACCAAGGGCAGTGGCAAGCGCAAGCGGCAGATAGGCCAGTGACAGGAATGAAAAGAACATCGATACCAAGCCGAATGTGCTGCGTTTAAGGTGGCCAAACGGGCGGGCCGTGCGCAAGCCGCGGGGGAATTGGCGACGCCACATCAGATACAGCACAATGGGGATCAGCGCGACCGAGCTTCGCCAAAACATGATCTGCCCGACCGGAGCCTCGAAAGAGGCGAGGCGGACAAATAAACTCATCACAGCAAAAAGGCCGGTAGCGGCAAGCCGCAATCCGATCCCTGACCAAACACTGTTCATTCCAATGGTTCCTGCTTGTTACAGGATTGATATCCTGCGCCTAAGCATTAGCCGGAATAATCGCCATGAAATACTGAGATTTTTTCATCATTCCCTGTTGGGATTGGTATTACATCGTGTTCAGCCAATTTTCATAGCGTGTGTCGATGCTTGGGCTTGTGTGTGGGGCGGATTTGTTCGCCGGAAGTGCGCCTTGCCGGACATCGCCGGGGGTCATATCGAATTTTTCGCGGAACGCCCGGATGAAGCTGCTGTCACTGGCAAAGCCACATTCAAGGGCAATGTCATAGAGTGGTCGATGCTGCGTTGCCGGGTTGGACAAAATCGACAGGGCATGACGGAGCCGGAGGTTGCGGACATAGCTGTGTACCCCGCCATGGTCTTCCATCAGGGTATAAAGCCGCGACCGGGAAAGGCCAAGATCTTGGGCCGCGCGGGCAGGATTAAGATCAGGTGATGAGAAGTTTTTGCGGAAATAACGGCGGATCGCCACCATGGTTTGGACGTTTTTGCGCTGTTGGCGTGTTTCGCTATTTTCGCCCATTGCCGTATTCAGACAGCAAGACAGCATTTCTGAAATGACGGTTTCAAGAATAGAGGATTGTTCGACCGTGACCGAGGATGCATTTTTCTTAATCGAAACAAGCTGATCGGCAAGAATTCGAACCATCGGGTCTTTGGTGCTGAGAAATCGCATATTGTGGTCTTCGGGCAGGATCAGCTTGTTTTCCAAAATCGGGCGCGGCAGAACCAGTACCAGATTGTCAAAATCACTTGTTGTCGCCGAGGCGACTTGGGTGAGGTCCTGAACAAGCAGGCCACCGCTTTCTATTTCCGTACCGTTCTTGCCATCATCACTTGCCATCCCGCCATCATAGTAGAACTGGACCATATAATGATCCATGCCGTCGGCTGCGATGTTTGATGCCGTGCGCGACCAGAACTGATGCTTGCTTATCGTGCGGGCCAGCATCATGGAGCCGACAAGATGGGCATCAAGGCTGGCGGTGAATTCTTCCTTGCGCACTTCGGGAAGGGCGTCGACCTGAAAAATGCAATCGATACTGTCCTGCCAGACGTCATAGCGTTTTGACATTGGCAGATCATTGACTGTGAAGAACGAATGATTGCTTTGTTCAGGCACGATTTTAATTGTCCTTATCTATCAACAGGCTGGATATGGACGGAATGTGAAATTATTTGGACGGTATGTATATCGCTGATGAAATTATTAGATTACACTAATGAAAATCTGTGGAATAGGGAAGCGATAAAAATTCATAAATGGGATTTGAATTTTTATAATTGAGGTTCGTAAATTTATCAGAACAAACATAGAAGGTATCTGTGTTGAAAATGATTTTTTCTATTACTGATAGTAACCTGTAGTCTGTCCGGAATATCTGGATGGGCTTTTTCTCGTTATTATTTAAAGTTGCATGCAATCAAGAAAAACACATGTAAAAATAGTGTTTTCAGAAATAAAAAATTGATCAGTTGGGAATATTTTTAATCTGCATTGTCTCTTTTGGGGGAGAATATGCATACCTATAGCAGCCATCCGGCACGCCGGAGCGGAGAGCAGAACTTTAACTATATTGGTGGTCACCGACTGCATAGCCAAAGGATAAATCCGGCACGCAGATGGGGCGAGGAGAACTATTTTGCTTGGAAATGTTTTCAGGCATTGGGGCTTGTCTCGCCATCGGATGACGATGATCTTGCTGATAACAGCGAGACCAATTTTTATGAAAATCAATCCAATACGATCATCAAGGCGTTAAGTGACAGTATTTCGATTGTCAAATCGGTTATCGAGATCAAGCCTGTTCTTGAAGGTCTGATCGAAGCGTCCCGTTCAAAAGGGCAGTTCGCAGATAAATCGGCCAAAGACAAAATGGGGGCGCCGGAGGTAAAGGCATCTAATGATACGGATGTCGATGATCTGAAATGGTCGCCCGAAAAAATGATCGAAATTCACAATATCTGCACGGAAAGCCGTCTTGCAAATCGGGTCAGCCCGAATACCAGCAAAAAATACAAAGACAATGTGGATGGCGACCGCAAACCGGAACGTCCGGTTGTCCGGCGGTATGATCCGCATAAGAACTAGGCGCTTTTTCACAAAGGCACCGCATGGCGGTCTCTTTGTGAAGGTCGATCCGTTTGGGTTTTGAGAATATCAGGCCTGATAGAACCGACGGCCAGATGGGGTATCTGGTGCTGTTGGGGCAAAACTGGCCCTTTTCTTCGTTGGGGGACGGGGGAAAGGGCCAGTTTGGTCGATCAATCTGGTCGGGCCGGTGGTTTAGCGAAAATAGCTGCCGGGGGTTTTTCCGGTGGCTTTGCGGAACATGGCGATGAAGGCCGAAGTGCTTTCATAGCCAAGATCAAGGGCGACTTCGGTCACCGGACGGTCATGGGCGAGTTTTTCCAGCGCATATAACAAACGTAATTTTTGTCGCCAATCGCGAAACGGCATGCCGGTTTCGCGTTGGAACAGGCGGGCAAGCGTGCGCGAGGATGCACCGCAGGCACGCGACCATTCATCCAGAGTACGATTATCGGCCGGGTCGGCCTGTAACTGTTCACAAATGCGCGCCAGGCGGGGATCTTTGGGGGCGGGCAGGTGCAGATTATCGTTCTTTGGCGCTTTGAGCTGATCCAGCATAACGCGGATCAGGCGGCCCTCGGCGCCGTCTTCATCATATTCAATCGGAATTTTGGTCGCCGCCCGGATTAATTCTCGCAAAAGCGGACTGACATCAAGCACCATGCAACGATCCGGCAGGTCAACCGCAACATCGCGCCCGATATAAAGGTGGCGGGCGCGGGTAAAGCCCGTACAGGTAACGGCATGTTCGACATGGGGCGGCACCCAGACCGCACGCTGTGGCGGGACAATCCACATCCCGGCCTCTGTCACCACGGTCATTGTGCCATCAAGCGCATAAAGCAATTGATTCCAGTCGTGACTGTGGGTGGTGACGTAATATCCGGCGGGCATATCACTGACGCGGACATAGACCGAGCGAGGCAATTCGCGCGGGCGGGGCCGGGTGTTGTGATGGATCTGCTTGCCATCAAAGGTGTTCATGATCAATGACATGATGCCCCCGCATCAAAGTGTCCGCTTTGCGGTATATAATGGCAGATTATCGCAAGACAGACGAATAAGACAACGCTAGTTTGAAGCAATTCAAGTTAGATAAATAGATGCACGTGCTGCGATTGCTGCGAAAACGTGCGGGGAGACGATATGTCCAAGGATTTGCCACCCGAAATAAGTACCCACGCCGCCCCGATCGAGGTGCCAGGCAACCCAGATCTTTCCGGAAATCCTGTTGCGCATAAGGGATGGCGCAATCCGGAAGTGCTGTTGATTTTTATGGCTGCGGCCATGCCGCTATCGTTTTCGACCTGGATGGCGCTTTTGAATAATTTCTCGATCGAGATGGCCGATTTCACCGGCCGCGAGATCGGCATTCTGCAGTCGCTGCGTGAAATTCCGGGATTTATGGCCTTTAGCGCGATTTTCGTTTTGCTGATCCTGCGCGAACAGACCTTTGCCCTGATTTCGCTTTTGGTACTGGGTGTTGGCGTGGCGATTTCGGGGTATTTCCCCACGGTGATCGGGCTTTATTGCACGACAGTCCTGATGTCGATCGGGTTCCATTATTTTGAAACCATGCAACAGGCCTTATCGCTGCAATGGGTGAAAAAGGAACGTACCCCATTGGTGATGGGGCGGCAGTTATCAGCTAAATCGCTTTCGTCACTGATTATGTTTGGCATCGTTTGGGTGATGTTGGAAATCTTCAATGTTGAATATCGCTATGTCTATTTGTTTGGCGGTGTGTTGACGATCCTTGCGGCGATAGTGGCATGGATGGCGTTCCCGAAATTTTCCGATGCCCACCCGCAGACCAAGAAGCTGATCCTGCGCAAACGCTATTGGCTTTATTATGCGCTGACCTTTATGGGCGGTGCGCGCCGTCAGATCTTTACCGTGTTTGCCGGGTTCCTGATGGTGGAAAAGTTCGGTTATGACGTGGCGACCATCACGTTGTTGTACCTTTTGAACCACGCGATCAATATGGTGCTGGCGCCAAAGATCGGTCACCTGATTTCCAAGTGGGGTGAACGCCGCGCGCTGACATTTGAATATGCGGGGCTGTTCATTATTTTCGTGTCCTATGCCTTTGTCGAAAACGACAAGGTGGCGGGCGGTCTTTATGTGATTGACCATTTGTTCTTTGCCATGGCGATTGCGATCAAAACCTATTTCCAAAAAATCGCCGAACCGGCCGATATTTCATCGACAGCCGGGGTCAGTTTCACGATCAACCATATTGCGGCGGTGTTTATTCCGGCAGCCTTTGGTTTGTTGTGGCTGATATCGCCGTCGGCGGTTTTCCTTGCCGGTGCCGGGATGGCGGTGGTGTCGCTGTTCCTGGCGCTGAATGTGCCGCATGATCCAGAACCCGGGAATGAAGTGGTGATGGGATATAAATCACCGCAACCGATGTTGCGACCGGCCGAATAGGCAAAATTGCGTCCAATCTGGCGCGGAACTTTAATCTGGAAAACGCCCGCACATTGTTGCGGGCGTTTTCGTTTGTCTTTGCCTTGTTATTTTCGCAAAATCTTCAAAACGTGGCCAAAAGAACAAGAATACTGTTGGTAATAGAGTTGGTTTTACGCATCGCATTCACAGGGATCATTCACATGTTGCATCTTCGCCCGATCAGGACTGCTGTTGCGGGGCCACTATTATCGGTGTCGTTATCGTTGTCACTGGCGCTGTTCAGTGGCACGGCATTGGCCGATAGCACGGTATCGCTTCGTATTCTTGAGACGACCGATATTCACACCCATCTGGTGAATTACGATTATTATCGTGACAGTACGTCCGATACGGTGGGTTTGGCCAAGGTGGCGACGCTTTTGAAAACTGCGCGCGGCGAGGCTGAAAACATCGTTTTCATTGATAATGGTGACCTGATCCAGGGCAACCCGCTGGGCGATTACATGGCCAAGCGTCGCGGTCTGAAAGACGGGGATGTGCATCCGGTCTACAAGGCGATGAATTTGCTGGGGTATGACGCGGCTAATCTTGGCAATCACGAATTTAATTATGGCCTCGATTTTCTGGGCAAAGCCATATCGGGCGCCAATTTTCCCTATGTCAGTGCCAATATTTTTGCCGATGACGGTGACGGCAATGCCGAAAATGACAAACCGTATTTCCAGCCCTATGTCCTTTTGGATCGGGAATTTACCGATACGGATGGCAAGAAACACAAGGCAAAAGTCGGTGTGATCGGGTTTGTGCCGCCGCAAATCATGCAGTGGGACAAAGCCAATCTGGAAGGCAAGGTGATCACCAAAGACATTGTCGAGATGGCCAGGAAATACGTGCCGGAAATGCGTGAGAAGGGTGCTGATATCGTGATTGCGGTGCCGCATTCAGGCCTGTCGACATTGACACGCGAAGGCATGGAAGAAAATGCCACCTATTACCTGAGCCAGGTTGACGGCATTGATGCCATCCTGTTTGGCCATTCTCATACGGTGTTTCCGTCCGATACCTATGCCGATATGGTCGGTGTCGATCTTGGCAAGGGCACGATCAATGGTGTTGCCGCCGTCATGCCGGGTTTCTGGGGCAGCCATTTGGGGGTGATTGACCTGACATTGTCGATCAATGATGCCGGGGAATGGAGCGTCACAGACAGTCTTTCGGATGTGCGTCCGATTTATCAGCGCCAAGGCCGCGAGGTAACCCCGCTGGTCGATGCCGACCCGGATGTCATCAATGCGGTCAAGGAAGAACACGAAGCGACCATTGCTTATATGCGTGAAGGTGTCGGCACAACAGCGGCCCCGATCAACAGTTTCTTTGCGCTGGTGGCAGACGATCCATCAATCCAGATCGTGACCAATGCCCAGAAATGGTATCTGGACCGTATCCTTGCCGGATCAGAATATGACGGTATTCCGATCCTGTCGGCCGGGGCTCCGTTTAAGGCCGGTGGCCGGGGCGGCCCGGATTATTTCACCGATATTCCCAAAGGCCAGATCGCGCTTAAAAACGTGGCAGATCTTTATATCTATCCCAATACGGTGCGCGCGGTTCTTTTGAATGGGGATCAGGTGCGGGAATGGCTTGAAATGTCGGCAGGCCAGTTCAATCAGATTGATCCCAAAAGCGATGATGAACAGCAACTGATCAATGAGAACTTTCCGACCTATAACTTCGATGTCATCGATGGCGTTGACTATCAGATCGATGTGACCCAGCCCGCGCGTTACAGCAAGGAAGGCGAGGTTGCCAATGCCGATGCCCACCGTATCGTCAATCTGAGCTTCGAGGGTAAACCGATCCGTGCGGATCAGAAATTCGTCGTCGCCACCAACAATTATCGTGCCGGGGGCGGCGGGCATTTCCCGGCGTTGGACGGATCGACGATCATTGTCGAGGCACCGGATGAAAACCGCACCGTGCTTGCGAATTATATTCTTGATGTTAAGGAAATCGATCCGAAGGCCGATGGCAATTGGCGTCTGGCCCCGATCGGTGAAGCATCCAATGTGATGTTCGTAACCAGCCCAAAGGCATCCTCGGCACTTAACGCACCAGACACAATCCGGTTTGTTGGCGAGGACGAGACTGGTTTTGCCAAATATGTCCTGCAATCGAAATAGGTCCTGATCCGGACTCGCCGGATTTGAACGCGAAAAAGCCGCCCATCATAAGAGGGCGGCTTTTTCAATTCGGTATCGATGCGTCCTGATCCGTAAACAAGACCGGCATCCTGCAAGACAGGGGCCTATCTTTTGGATGGCATCGGGGCGCGTTGGCCACCGGGGCCACGCGGACCATTGCGTGGACCATCTTCGCGCGGGCTTTTGCCGTTCAGATAAGCCGCTGCGCAATGTTCGTCGCAATAAGGTTTGGTGGGCACATTTTTTTTGCCACAGAAATGGAAGTCGTCATCGCCCGGATCACCAAAAGGCCAGCGGCACATTCCAGCACCCAAATCATAGATGCTGATGCCCTTGCTTTGGACTTTGGCGGCAGGCGCCTTTTTGGTGCTTTCGCCATCTTCGGTGCGACGCTGGATCGGCGACGGACGCTTGGGCAGGCCAAGGCGGTGCGCCTTGCCGACGACGGCATTTTTACCCACGCCCAGTTCTTCACCGATGCGTGCCGTGGTCCAGCCCTGATTCCAGAGCGAAGTCAGCAATTCAATCTTTTCCGGCGTCCAGCTCATTTCGAGTATATTCCGTGTTTCTTTGTCTGCCCGGTGGAAAATCCGCCGGCAGGTGCTTATTATCCGAAGTCAAACAGGGATACAGAGGTATCCGCTAATGTCACGCGGCGCAAGGGTCTTGGCCATTTTTCCAGCCGAGCCGCTTGCACGCGAAGAGAGCGCAATTTGCATGACAGCGCGATAATGTAAAGGGGAGATCGTCATTTGGCATGGTTTTTCGTCTCGGTCGTGGTGTTCATGGCGGGGCATATTATACCCGGTGTTTTGCGTCGGCCTATTACGGCGAGGATCGGTTCGCGGGCCTATATTGCAGCGTTCTCGGTGGTGTCTCTGTTCCTGTTGGCTTGGGTGATTTACGAAGTGCAACATGCCGATTTTATCGCGCTGTGGCCTTATGAAATCTGGCAAAGCCACGTGACGCTAACCTTTATGCTGCCTGCCTGTATTTTGTGGGCCGCAGCCATTCTTCAACCCTGTCCGCTGTCGATTGGTCGAAAAATCGGATTTGACCTCGACCACCCCGGCATCAATCGTTTCACCCGTCATCCGTTGCTTTTGGGCATGATGTTATGGGGGCTTGGTCATATCCTGCCCAATGGTGATCTGGTCGCCTTTATGTTCTTTGGCGGAAGTGTGATTTTTGCCATTGCCGGGTTCGCCCGAATGGAGAAAATCCGCGCCAAACACATGGATGAAGCAGAATATAAGGCTATCCTTGCCGGGACTCGGCGGTTTGACTTGGCCGGGATTGTTCATGGGGCATTTGGCTGGCGTGATGTCATGTTGGGGATCGTGCTTTATGGTGCGATCCTTTGGGCGCATCCCTATGTGATCGGGGTAGACCCGCTTGGCGCGATGGGGGGCTGAGGTCTGAGGGGGAAACCGGATTACGGTGCTTGAAGTTCCGTGATTTCATTGGGATACTGATGGAAGGTTCCCAAAAGCCTGTCCTGTTTGTCCCGGGCGGTCCCGTCTTGTTGTCTTTCAATCCTGTCCCGGGCATGTTCTTTCTGTGAGGTGTTATGACGTCTCCTGAACTTGCGAACAATCTTGCCCGCTTTGCCGAAATGGAAGGTCGCCATCCCCGATTGCTTGTGGCGACGGCCTCGTCGGTGGAAGAACGCTATTGCAAACATGTGGCGACGCTGTTTGCCGATGGCGGGTTCGATGTTGATATCGCGCCCAGAAATTCCGATGCCCAGTCAATTGCCCGTCAGGTGATTGATTGTGATGCTGATATTCTGGTGTTGGTCCGGGTTTCGATGGATGCGGAGGATCGTGTCAGTGTTGCCGGTCTGATATCGTCACTGGCGGCCATTGATGCGGAATATGTCAAGTTTGGCATCGTCGGCAAAACCGATGACCCGGCACGCGAAAATGTTGATTTCGTCTTTGATCTTGACCATCTCGGCACGGCGGATTGCGAGGCGCTGGTGGGGTACATTCTGGCGATTGAAGAAGGGCGCGTCGCGCAACATATATAAATCATTGGGAAATTTCCCAATGATCGGGAGGCAATGATTTTGAAACCCTTTGGGTGCATAATGATTGTCTTGTATAATAAGGTCATCAAAACCAGACGGGCCATGCCAGGTGGGCCAAACCAGACGGGAATAACGGATGGGAATGCTTAAGGAGACGTTGCTGCGTGTTTTCGTCGGAAAACGCGGACGAGAGGCCCTTAAGGCCTATGGCGATGCGCAATCTTTGCAAATCCGTGATTCAGATATGGCAACCCGTACTGCGGCCGAGGCCAAGAAAGCCCGGCGTATTGAAGACCGTACTATGGCCCATCAGGAAGACGGGATGTCCTTTGACGAGGCCCGCGCACAGGCGCTTGCCGAAACCTTGACCGAGGTATCTGGCAATCCACAGGCGGCGACCATAAAGGCATTGGAAGCTGCCGATGCCAAGATTGGTAAAAAGAAAAGCAAGATGCCCGCCCCTGTAGACGAAGATCGTGCCAAGCTGATTTCAGAAGCTCTGAGCGCGATACGCGACAAGCAGGAAGATCTGGACAAGCTTGATCCGGAACTGCGTGCCAAGCTAACCCTGATGGCGGTCGGTGCTTTTATGGGGGATCATTCGTCCAAGCAATAGCGAGTTCCTGACCCTGCCGAGCATTTAGAGCTGGATGTGACGGTGTAACCCGGTGGTGAGCTGGCAATAGGTCGGTTCGTTATCGGCGGTTAGAAAACCGTGCCGGATCAGGAAATCAATAATTACCAGCGCACAGTTGAATTTAAATTCAAATCCGTCACGTACCGTTTTTGCAACCTCGGCCAATGGCAGAAGTTCAAAACGTTCGACCTCGCCATCGGCGCAGCGCGGGGTGAAGTCCGTTGGTAATTCCAGATCGAAATTGACCATCACATCGGGTTTGATGCCCTCAATCGTTTCATGCAAATAGGAAACGGTCCCGACCGGTTTTAAGTGTTGGGCCAGATGATCGGGAATGTCGGCTTCTTCGGCGCATTCCTTGATCATGTTTTCAAGAAAGCCAAGACCGGCCGGTTGCCCGCCCGCGACCATATTATCAAGCATGCCGGGATAGTTCGGTTTGTCCTTGGCGCGGTGCGCAATCCACATATGGATGCCATCGGCCTTGCGAACATAGCCATTCATGTGAACGCCCCAGGACCGGAGCCCGAAATAGGGCATTGCCGAACGATCCAGCTGACACAGCGGGTCATGGCCAAGCGAGGGACGGATATCAAACTGTTCGCCGTGCAAGCGCGTGATCACGCCCTGATCGCGCAGGATCGATGCCGCCGTTGCAAGGGCGGTGTTGCGATCTTGCAGGGTGGTGACATGCGGCGCAAAGCCAAAAATACCGTCGTCATCACGCATGAAATCAGGGCCGGTGCCAACAAGGGCGCTGGCAAATTCGGGGCGCAGGGCACCAATGGCGTTGCCCGCAATCTGAAACGGGGCATAGCGCGTTGGATCGGCATTATTGCAGGCGTTGATATGGTCAAGATAGCTCAAGACTTGCTCCGTCGGCTGGGCGGGTTGAGGATATTTTATCCTGCAACCCGTGATCCCGCCACAGTAAGCGTCCCGGGCTTAAGCGCCAAGGGCCGAGTTTGAATAGCCTTTTTCCGACGTCAGCACCGTGTTCACATGGACAATCTGACGCAGGCACCGCGCGATATGCTCGGCCATTTTGGTTTCAAGCTGCTGGATCTGGATGTCGATTTGAAGTTCGTCAAACCCGGTATGGCTATCGGCAACGGTTGAATGCCAACTGGCCGGGATCAGATTGCGTTTGGCAAACTGTTCGAGCACGCGCGGCATTACATCGGGTTCTGCGGCGGCGTGAACAGCGAAACAATATACGGATTTGGTCGGTTGCGCGCTTTCAAGCGGCGCGAGATAGGCATGATCGGTCATGACAATGCACACACATTTTCATTGTATCCAAAAGGCGAACAGGCACGTCCCGGGGTCCTCAGACCACCGGGCTGGTAATTCGCGTAATGGCACCAATGAAAAGGCGGCGATTGTTCATGAAAATGTTCTTGAACCTTGGGGGCCGTTATCCCAATTGGGTAACGGCCGATAAATGATGAAGCGCGTTCGAAAGGGTCAGAGGACCAGAAGCGATGCGATCAGAGCCAAAATTGTACCGGCAAACAGGATTTCCATCGAACGGGCAATCTGCTGTTCACGGGCAACGGCGATAGCAACGGCTTTGCGCTTATTCATCATAGTTACTCCGTCTTATGACAGGTATTTTTCAGTGCACCGTATGGCGCACAGGTGAAATATATGCAGGCAACCAGCCCTGATACAAGGGCCGTTCACGTAAAAACGTCAAAAAACTTTCAACCTGATGGAAAAAGTACCCTTTTCTGTGCTGATTTTTGTCACAGATAATCAGAGGTTGATGGTGCGCCGCATAAAAAACGTAAGAATCGGCACTGAAAACCAAAACGGTTGCCGCCGATTCCCCCTTCATATTGAAATATTGCGCCGCAAGAGACAGGCATGGGACCGGAGAAACACAAGCCGGCGACAAGTGTGAAAGTTCCATGTCGTCCCGGATTTGGGGCACCTGACGGTGGATTACTATCTGTGCCTTAAAGGTGGGTGTTTTGAAAGCGCGGGTGGTGCCTGACGATGAGGCATGCGGCCGACCTAACGAATGGAAAGATCGGTGATGCCGATTTCCTTGGGGGGCTGTCCGGGGCGGGTAAAGGTGACCTCGCCGCGGTAGGCACCGGCTGGCCAACGGTCGCCGGGGCGGTTGACATTGACATAAAACCACTTGGCGCGCGGGCCGTTATCGTCATCGACATTGATGGTGAAATCTTTATGGCCGCCAACGCCTTTGGGGCCATCCAGCCGCAAACGAATGACGTCGCCATTATTGGCCCCGATCAGATAGGCCCAGAAAAACAGGCCGGGGCTGGTGGCGGGCAGTTCGCTGCTTTTGCCATAGCCGCGCTTGATATCGGTGGCATTTGGTTTGGCTGGTGAAAAGCCAAAGGCATATAGCGTGATCGCGCGATAGGCCATCTGATCCTGTGCCGATTTTGACCACAGAACCGCGTTCTTGGCATTGCAATCTTGTGGCGTGGACGCGCCCATCATGGTGCCACTGAACGGATCGACCAGTTGGTTATCCTTGCGCAGATTGAAATGCAGATGCGGGAAAGTTGCCTGACCCGACATGCCGATCAGACCAATTGACTGACCCCGTTCAACCCGGTCGCCCTTTTTGACCGCAAGTGATCCGCGACGCAGGTGGCAATACTGGCTTTGCCAGCCGTCATCATGATTGATCAGAATGCCATTGCCGCATTCAATACCCTTAAGGCTATCGCCAACCAGACGTCCGGCATCGATATCTTCGACCCCGTCACGGGTGGCAATGACGGTTCCCGCCGCAACGGCGTTGACCGCCACACCGCCGATCATGGCGGCTTCGTCGGGGATGGAAAAGTCGGTGCCGCGATGGCCTTCATAGGTGGTGGTGCCACAGGCAAAATCACGGATTTCGGGACCGGGATCGTGATCGACATAATGGACCACATCACATTGGCCATAGGGGCAATCGACCGGAAGATCAAACGGTGGACCATCAGCACGGGCGTCGGTCGCGAACGGCACGAGGCACAGCGCCCCGAATAGAATTGCCGTAAAACGTCCTGTCGCCTGAGCCATAAAATCCTCCTGCCGGTGCCCGCCGAAAATTGATTTTGGATCCGTTTCGGACAGGGCTTATGCCTGAATACATCTTTCATCTAACATAATGGTGATGGACTTGCGATGGGCAAGGTACTGTTCTGTTTCAATATGATCGGCTATGACCTTTGGGACGGAACCGATACAATCGATTGAACCCGTTTCAAGCGGCGCAGGTTGGCGCAGTTTGATATCGGCGCGTTGCAGATCAGTGAAACACGCATTGCGACAGGGACAAGATGGATCATCAGGCCGGATTACTCAGACTGGGGATTTTTGCGGCTATCCTTGCCGTGATGGCATTGTGGGAAGCCATCGCACCCTATCGCCCGGCGACTGCGGTGCGCCGTCCGATGCGCTGGCTGACCAATTTCGGCTTGCTGTTGCTGGGCGCGGGGCTGACCCGTTTTACTGTTGGGGCGGCGATGATTGCATCGGCTGTTTTAGCCCAGCAGCAGGGATGGGGATTGATCAACCTTGTTGGTCTGTCGGGATGGCATGGTGGTTTTCTGGGCGGGCTGATTGCGATTGTCGCGCTTGATTGTGCGATATATTGGCAGCACCGCCTGACCCATATCGTGCCGCTGTTTTGGCGGTTTCATCGGGTGCATCATTGCGATACCGAGTTTGATGTCTCGACCGCAATACGCTTTCATCCGTTCGAAATTCTGGCATCTGCCCTGTATAAATCGTTTTTTGTGATTGCCTTGGGGGCGGATCCCTGGGCGGTGGTGATTTATGAAAGCATGCTCAGCGGTTTTGCCCTGTTTAATCATGGCAATGTCCATTTGCCGCGCGGATTTGACCGATTGTTGCGCCGGGTGATTGTGACGCCGGATATGCACCGGGTACATCATTCCATCCTGATGAACGAAACCAACAGCAATTATGGAAATATCCTATCGGTCTGGGACCGGTTGTTTGTCAGCTATGTCGATCACACCAAAACCAATGATCACGACATGCAGATCGGGCTTGAAGAATTCCGTGACAAACGCAGCCAAAGCCTTTGGGGTGTTTTATGGCTGCCCTTTCGCCAGCCGTGATTGGTGCAGGGCATGGCATGGCATGGCATGGGGCAAGGGAAGAAAGCGCAGAAAAACGTGATGGCAGAAACAGACGCGCCGGTTTCACATCGATTGGAAAGCTTTGACTGTGTCGATGAAAACGGTGATGTGGTTCAGGTTACGGCGTGGCGTTATATGCTTGAAACCATGACGGAACGTGGCATGCGCCGGTATCCCGGCGCGCGGTATTGGACGCTTGGCAATGGTGCAGATGTTCGGTTGCGGGACGCCACTTTGTTTGAGGTGGCATCAACCGGCATGGTCCTGATCCGTCTGGAAACAGCGGATGATGATGACGCCTAGCCGCTGTGTCTGGGTGGTGTGTTACGCATATTTGGCCAGATTTCCGAAGAAAATATCCGCCTATTCCCCAACGAAACCACGCACCGCCATGGCCGATGCAACAAGGGACCGGCGGCCATCATTTTTGCCCCCCAGATAGGCCCGTTCGGTTGCGGTGCGCACTTGCAGGGCAATTTCCGGATCAAGCTGGGTGAAAAAGTCACGGATCAGGCTGTGCGCGCCGAGAAGCGACTGCCAGTAATCTTCGAAATCAAGGAAATCCATGCGGATGGAAAGCGTGGTGGTATCAACATCGCGCAACCCGGCATCCGACCAAAGGTCAAACAGGGCGTCTTCGCTTTGATAGGGGATGTCAAAGATTTGGCTGCGCAAGGCATCCCCGGCCGGATAGGCCAGAACCGCCGCCGCATCCAGAAACATGCGAATAAAGGACAGGCCGCCCTGACGATCCCAGACACTGGCCGCAATCCGCCCGTTTGGCTTTGTCACGCGGACCATTTCCGAAACAGCCCCCGCCGGACCATCCAGATCGTTCAGCAGCAATTGCGAAAAGGCGGTATCGAAACTGTCATCGGCAAAAGGCAATTTGCTGGCGTCGCCGGTCTCAAAACGGACATTGGGGGCGGCGCCCAAAAGGGCCTCGGCCAGATAATCGGGTATCAGATCAACACCAACAACATGTGCGTTCGGATAACGGGTGGCCGCCGCCAGCGTCAGGCTGCCGGTGCCACAGCCAACGTCAATCAGCGACCCACAGGACGGGGCGGCAACAAAATCAAGGAAGTTGCGCGATAGACGGCGGCTCCATCGGCCCATGGCGATTTCATAGATGTCAGCATTGGTCGCATTCATGGCCGGTTCCTGTGTTTTATTGTTTTATCGGGTTTTCTATCTGCAGTTTGCACCGGGACGGGATTGGGTGAAAGCCCCATTTGGGCAGATGAACGTCGTATGGCAAGCCTGTGAATTTGTGATGTTCAACCAATTATTCATTGCTGAAAAAGAAAAACACGAAATAATATTGCGAATGCTGCGCCGCAAAAATAAATCACAAGTCAGACGCAGTGATGCAAACAGGCAAGGAAATTCAGGAAATGAGAGAGTTGAGTGGACTGGAAGGGCTGTATCTTGAGGATCTTGAGGTCGGCATGGTCGGAAGCTATGCCAAAACCGTAACCGAAACCGATATCGTGATGTACGCCGGATTATCCGGCGATACCAATCCGGTCCATCTTAATCAGGAATATGCGAAAACCACGATGTTTGAAGGCCGCATTGCCCATGGCATGTTGTCGGCCGGTTTCATTTCCACCGTGCTGGGGACGCGCCTTCCGGGGCCGGGCACGATTTACCTGTCGCAGAGTTTGCAGTTCAAGGTGCCGGTGCGGATTGGTGATACCGTCACCGCGCGTGTGACCGTGCTTGATATTATTGCCGCGAAGAAACGGGTTGTTTTGGAAACCAATTGTTATGTTGGCGACCAATGCGTGATTTCCGGTGAGGCCATGGTGATGGTGCCATCGCGCGCTGCATCCTGAGCTGATTCACCGCAAAAGAGGCGCTGGCGCGATATGTAGCGCGCCAGCATTTAGATCAGGAAACGTTCCAGATTGTTGGGGGCGGTCCTGTTTCCGGACGCTTTTTCGCGGAAAAGTCTTTACGCTTTGGGCTTGGGCGATTTATAGCTGCCCGCTGGACTGTGCGGATATGCGATCTGCCAGCATGGTGACGAGCAAAAAGAGAGAGACCAGCGCGAATGCGCGTTTTTCGATCTTTTGACAATCTAAAAGATGACGCACGCGGTGCGGTCGTTGCGATTGGCAATTTTGACGGATTGCATCTGGGGCATCAGACGGTGCTTGATCATGCACGGCAGATTGCGCGCGACCTTGATGCACCGCTGGGCATTTTGACGTTCGAACCCCATCCCCGGATGCTGTTTCGCGCCGATGATCCGCCATTTCGCCTGACCTCGGCGGATGATCGGGTGACGGCGGCGTCTGATCTGAATATCGATCTGTTTTTCGAGGCCGAGTTTGATCGCGATTTTGCCGCCATGAGCGCCGAAGAATTCATCGAGTGCATTCTGGTCAAGGGCCTTGGCGTGCGCCATATCGTGGTCGGTTGGGATTTCTGTTTTGGCAAGGGCCGGGCAGGCAATGTCGATCTGTTGCGTGAAATTGGTGAGAAATCCGGTTTTGGGGTTACAGCGGTTGAACCGGTGACCCATGACAACGGCATTGTGTATTCATCGACCGCCATTCGCCAGGCACTGCGCGATGGCCGCCCACAGGATGCGACCCATTTGCTGGGGCGCCCGTGGGAAGTGGCCGGTGTGGTGATCAAGGGTGATCAGCGCGGCCGGACCATCGGATTCCCGACGGCCAATGTGGCGCTTGGCAATCACCTGCGTCCGAAATACGGTGTTTATGCCGTTCGGCTTGGCCTGATATCGGACGAAAATAGTGAAATTGTTGATCGCTGGATCGACGGAGTCGCAAATATTGGCGTGCGCCCCAGCTTTGGCGGGGATGCGGATGCCGGGCTTGAAGCCCACCTGTTCGATTTCGATCAGGACATCTATGGCCGTCGTGTTCGCGTGCGTTTGCACGGCTTTATCCGGGGCGAACAGAAGTTCGACGGGCTTGATGCACTTAAAGCCCAGATCGCTGCGGATGTGATTGCTGCCAAAGAGATTCTGCGCAAGATTTGAATTTGTCGGGGAACCCGTTATGATCCGCGCGCCTTTTGAAGGGTAGCCGGTATCAGTGGGGGTTCGCCCTTGTAATGTGTTTAAAGACGACAGGACCGTCACGATGAGTGTCGAATATAAAAAGACCGTTATCCTGCCCAAGACCGATTTCCCGATGCGGGCGGGATTGCCGAAGATGGAGCCCAAGCTGCTTGAGCAGTGGAAAGACGAGGATCTCTACGGCAAAATTCGCGGTATTTCGGCCGATCGTGACATGTTTGTTCTTCATGATGGCCCGCCCTATGCCAATGGTCATCTTCATATCGGTCATGCACTGAACAAGATCTTGAAAGACGTGATCACCCGTTCACAGCAAATGCTGGGCAAGAATGCGGTTTACGTTCCGGGCTGGGATTGTCACGGGCTTCCGATTGAATGGAAGATTGAAGAACAATATCGCGCCAAGGGCAAGAACAAGGACGATGTTCCGATTGCCGAGTTCCGTCGCGAATGTCGTGAGTTCGCCCAGAAATGGCTTGATATCCAGCGCGAGGAATTCAAACGTCTTGGCGTGATGGGCGACTGGGACAATCCCTATGTCACCATGGATTACAAGGCCGAGGCATCGATTGCGCGCGAACTTGGCAAGTTCCTGATGAATGGTTCGTTGTATCGCGGATCGAAACCGGTGATGTGGTCGGTGGTCGAAAAGACCGCACTGGCCGAGGCCGAGATCGAATACGACGATCACACCAGCAAGACCATCCATGTGCGCTTCCCGGTGGTTAAAACCACGGTTGAGGCGCTTAAAGATGCGACCATCCTGATCTGGACAACGACACCTTGGACCATTCCGGGCAACCGTGCGGTTTCTTATGGTGCGGATATTGATTATGTGGTGATTGAAGTCACGGAAACAGCCGAAGAATCATGGGCCGTGGTCGGCGAGAAAATCGCCCTGTGCCCAACCTTGATTGATGACGTCTGCAAAAGTGGCCGCATCACCGGTCATAAGGTTGTCGCAAGCTTTAAGGGTTCCGATCTTGAAGGCACGATTGCCGCCCATCCGTTCCGCGGGCAGGGCTATGATTTTGACGTGCCGTTGTTGGCGGCTGATTATGTCACGACCGATACCGGTACGGGCTTTGTTCATACCGCCCCGACCCATGGCCCGGACGATTACATCACGGGTCTGAAATACGGTCTTGAAATCCCGGAAATGGTCGATGCGGATGGGACATATTACCCGCATGTGCCGTTGTTTGCCGGCAAGGCGATCTATGACGCCAATGGCAAAGAAGCCGACGCCAATGAGACCGTGATTGCCAAGCTGGTCGAGGTCGGTGCGCTTTTGGGCCGTGGCCGTCTTAAGCACTCCTATCCGCATTCATGGCGTTCAAAAGCCCCGGTGATCTATCGCACCACCCCGCAATGGTTCATTTCAATGACCGAAAACGGTCTGCGCGATACCGCCCTTAAGGCGATTGACGATACCCGCTTTATCCCAGAGGCCGGTCGCAACCGTTTGCATTCGATGATTGCCAACCGTCCTGATTGGTGTGTATCGCGCCAGCGCGCCTGGGGCGTTCCGATCACGGTGTTTGTCAATAAGCAAACCCGCGAACCGTTGCGTGATCAGGCCGTGCTGAACCGTATCTATGACGCGTTCTGCGAAGAAGGCGCTGATGCATGGTTCACATGGGATGCCCAACGTTTCCTCGGCGATGATTACAATGCCGATGATTACGAACAGGTCACGGATGTTCTTGATGTGTGGTTTGATTCTGGATCAACTCATGCCTTTGTTCTTGAAGAACGTCAGGACCTTAAATGGCCGGCTGATCTGTATCTTGAGGGATCGGATCAGCATCGCGGCTGGTTCCATTCATCATTGTTAGAATCGTGCGGTACGCGCGGCCGTGCACCCTATGACGCGGTTTTGACCCATGGTTTCGTTCTTGATGGCAAGGGCCGCAAGATGTCGAAATCATTGGGCAACGTGATTGCGCCAAATGACATCATCAATAAGCTCGGCGCGGATATCTTGCGTTTGTGGGTGGTAAGCTCGGATTATCATGATGATCTGCGGATCAGCCATGAAATCATTGATCGTCATTCCGATATCTATCGTCGTTTGCGCAATACGCTGCGCTTCTTGCTGGGCAATCTTGACGGCTTTACCGATGCCGAAAAAATTGCCGATGATCAATTGCCAGAACTTGAACGCTGGGTCCTGCATCGCCTAAGCAGGCTTGACGACGTGGTGCGCAAAACAGCCGCTGATTTCGATTTCCATTCCATGTTCATCGAACTGCATAACTTCTGTGCGCTTGATATGTCGGCATTTTACCTCGATATCCGCAAGGACGCGCTGTATTGCGACGCGCCAAGCAGTGCCAAACGTCGTGCGGCACGCACCGTTATGGATCGTGTGTTTGACAGTCTGGTGCGCTGGTTGGCCCCGGTTCTGTGCTTTACCGCGGATGAAGCATGGCGGGCACGCTATGGGGCGGAAAGCTCGGTCCATTCGCAAACCTTTAATACGGTTTCCGATGGCTGGAAAGACGATGCGCTGGCTGCCAAATGGGAAAAAATCCGCAAGCTTCGCCGCGTTGTGACCGGGGCGCTTGAACTTGAGCGGGCGGAAAAACGCATTGGCGCAAGCCTTGATGCAGCGCCTAAGGTCTATGCCACGGCGGAATATGTCGAAGCGCTTGCAGGCCTTAATCTTGCCGAAATTGCCATCACATCTGATGTCGAACTGATCACGGGCGATGCGCCAGAGGGGGCTTATACCCTTGAAGAGGTTGCTGGCGTTGGGGTTGTTCCGGCACTGGCCGACGGCGAGAAATGCGAACGTTGCTGGCAGACCCTGCCCGAAGTTGGCCGCCACGGCGAACATAAAACCGTGTGCCTGCGTTGTGCGGATGCGGTTGATGAAATGGGAATTGCGGCTGCAAAATAAGGCAGTCCGGTTCTGATTTGGATTTGCCTGTTTGACTCTGCCGGTTTGGCAGGGTCAGGTATGGCAAGACAGAAAGAGTGTTGATGAAACATCGTGCCTTTGTCTTTGGGCTGATCGTCATAGCGGTGGTCTTTGGCTTTGATCAGTGGACCAAGCAGATTGCGATTGACGAATTGTCGAACCCGCATCGGGTGATCGAAGTTACGTCGTTCATGAACTTTCTTTTGGCGTGGAACCCGGGCGTGTCGTTCGGATTGTTTCAGGGACAGGCGCCTTGGGTGATGATTGCCGCGACATCGGCGATCACGCTTGGTTTCCTGATCTGGATGTGGCGGACACGGGATGGGATGCTTGGCATTGCGCTGGCGCTGGTGGTTGGCGGGGCGGTTGGTAATCTGATTGATCGGTTGCGCCACGGGGCGGTTACGGACTTTATTGACCTGCATGTTGCGGGTTATCATTGGCCGGTCTTTAATATTGCAGACAGTGCAATCACGGTTGGGGCTGCACTGTTGTTGATTGATTCCCTGTTTGGCGGTAAAAAATCATCCAGGTAAATTTTGATCCGGTGATATACGTTATCGGATACCGAGTGGCAAAGAGGCATCAATGTCCCGAAAACTAACGACATCGATTTTCAAAGTTGCGTTGCTGGGCGGTCTTGCGTTTGGCGTTTCGGGCTGTGAATCCACGCGCGAAACATTTGGCCTGAACAAAACAGCCCCGGACGAATTTCAGGTTGTGTCGCGTGCGCCGCTAAGTTTGCCGCCTGATTTTACCCTGCGTGTGCCCGAACCCGGTGCGTCTCGTCCGCAGACCGGTACGGTCACCGATCAGGCCCGTCGTATTTTGACCGGCGAAGACCCGAATGGGGTCAAACGTGACATCACGGATGGTAATCGTAGTCAGGGTCAGGTTGCCCTGTTGTCGAAATCGGGCGCACAATTTGCCGATCCGACAATCCGCAGTACGGTTGATCGGGAAACATCGATCTTTATCGAAGAAAGCGACAGCGTTGTCGACAAGCTGATCTTCTGGCAGGACAAGCCGGAATTTGGCGCCCAGGTTGACCCCGAAGCCGAAGCCAAGCGCATTCGCGATCAGCAGGCATTGGGTGAGTCGGTTTCCGAAGGTGAAACACCGGTGATCGAACGCCGTCAGAAAGGCTGGCTGGAAGATATATTCTAGTCGTCAGACGCGATTATTCCGGTCACATTCCAGTGAGAATTACCGGAAATAGACCAAAATTTGAATTATCAAGGGGCGCGGTCATTCCGCGCCCTTGTTCTGTCATATTCAGTTCTTAATCAAAAGCTTGTCCGATGCCGTGTTGCACAGGCACCCGGCCTGTTATCGTCAGCATGGTATCGCATTTCTATCGCTTCTTCTTCTTTGGCGATCCTGCATCAAGCATTGGGATGACGTAATGACATTTCCGACCCGATCCCCGATTTCCGTTTTTGCGCGCGGGCCGATTGGCCTGTTGACCGCAATGATGTTGATCATAAGTCCGCATCTTGCCGAGGCGGCGGTCTTTAGCCCGCAAACCATGACCCTTGATAATGGTATGCAGGTCGTGCTGGTGGAAAACCACCGCGCACCTGTAGTCAGCCATATGGTCTGGTACAAGGTTGGCTCGGCCGACGAGACCGAAGGCGTTTCGGGGATTGCGCATTTTCTTGAACATCTGATGTTCAAGGGCACCAAGGATATTGCGCCCGGTGACTTTTCCAAGATTGTTGCGCGCAATGGCGGCAACGATAATGCGTTCACCAGTTGGGATTATACCGGCTATTTCCAAAATATCGCCCGTGACCGGCTTGAAATGGTCATGGGCATGGAAGCCGACCGGATGCGGAACTTGCAGCTTTCCGATGATGTGGTTTTGCCTGAACGGGATGTGATTATCGAAGAACGCCGGTCGCGGATTGATAACAATCCCGGTGCGTTGCTGGGCGAACAGATACGGGCATCGCTTTATATGGCGCATCCCTATGGCCGGTCGATCATTGGCTGGCTCAATGAAATGCAAACGCTTTCGACCGAGGATGCGCTGGCATTTTATCGTAAATGGTATGCACCCAATAATGCCATTCTGGTGGTGGCCGGTGACATCACCATGGCCGAGCTTAAACCGCTGGCCGAAAAATATTACGGCGTTATCCCGGCGGGTGATGTGTCAACCCGTCACCGGGTCAAGGAACCGACCCAGCATGCCCCGCGCAAGGTAACCCTGACCGATCCGCGCGTCGGACAGGCATCTATGTCGCGCTATTACCTTGCACCGTCCTATAACAGCGAAAATGCCGATCAGGCCGCCCCGCTTGAAGTGCTCAGCGAAATCCTTGGATCGGGTACGACCAGCCGGTTTTTCCGATCCCTTGTTGTTGATCAATCCATCGCGACCAGTGCCGGGACTTTCTATGATCCGGTTGCGGTTGATTTGGCAAGCTTTGGCCTTTACGCGGTGCCGCGTGATGGCGTCGAACTGGCCGATCTTGAAAAGGCCGTCAATGCCGAGATCGCCAAGGTCGTGGAAAATGGCGTGACCGAAGACGAGCTTGCCCGCGCCAAGCAAAAGCTTTTGGACAGTGCGGTTTTTGCCCGTGATTCCCTTTCGGCTGCCGCCCGGTCATTGGGCGAAGCCTTGGCCGTCGGGTTAAGCGTTGATCAGGTGGAAAGCTGGCCGGAACGGATTAATGCCGTTACGGTCGAACAGATTAACGCCGCGGCCAAGGCGGTGTTTGATGACAAACGTTCTGTCACCGGCTGGTTGCAGCCGCCCGAAGGCGGTCCGACCAATGGTATGCCGGCGGCACCGGTCACCGGCGAGCAGGAGGTGAATTGATCATGAGTTATAGTGCAAAAACAATTCCGGTGGTTCGCCCGATGCTTCGTTCCGTGACACAGATGCGCATAACCTTGATGGGGCTGACATCGGCTGCCTTGTTGATGACGGCCTTTGCCGAGCAGGCCCGCGCGGTCGAGGTGCAGGAAGTGGTTTCGGATGGCGGCATTACCGCATGGCTGATCGAAGATCACCTGAACCCGCTTTTGACCATGGACTTTACCTTTAAGGGGGCCGGGGCTGCGACTGATCCGTCGGGCAAAACCGGGCTTGCCAATATGGTGTCTGGCCTGATCGACGAAGGGGCTGGTGCCATGGATAGCCAGACCTTCCGCACCGAAATGGAAGACCGATCGATCAGCATTTCATTTGATGCCGGTCGCGATGATTTTGGCGGGTCGATGGTGACATTGACGCGTGAACGCGACACGGCAATTGATCTTTTGCGGTTGTCATTGTCAGAACCGCGTTTTGATGACGAAGCAGTTGAACGCATTCGTTCGCAGGTTATCGGTGGGCTTAAACGCAGCGAAAATGATCCGGGCGATATTGCCAGCCGGGCGTTCTTCAAATCGATCTTTGGCGATCATGCTTATGCAAATTCGGTTTCAGGAACGATTGAAACGGTCAAATCATTGAATGCCAATGATTTTCGTACATTTGTCCGCAATGCCATGGCGCGCGATAATCTGGTGATCGGGGTTGCCGGTGATATCACCGCTGCGGAACTTGGCCCGTTGCTTGACGAAGCATTTGGAAGTTTGCCCGCAAAAAGCGACCTGCCAACCATCCCCGATGTTACGCCGAAATTTGGCGGGATCGAAGTTATCACACAGGATATCCCGCAAAGTCAGGCGATCTGGGGCCAAAAGGGCATTTCGCGCAAGGCACCTGATTTCTATGCCGCCTATGTCATGAACTACATTCTGGGCGGTGGCGGTTTTTCATCGCGCCTGACCGAGGAAGTGCGCGAAAAACGCGGGCTTGCCTATGGCGTTTATAGTTATCTGGCCGATATGGACAAGGCCGAGATGATGATGGGCGGGGTTGCGACGCGCAATGATGCGGTGGGGCAAAGCCTGTCGATCATTGGCCAGCAATGGCAGAAAATGAAGGACAACGGCGTTACGCAGCAAGAGCTTGATAACGCCAAGTCCTATTTGACCGGGGCGTTCCCGTTGCGCTTTACCAGCCTTGGCAATCTGTCTGGCATGCTGGTGGGGATGCAGATGGAAGATCTGGGCATGGACTTCCTGGACAAGCGTAACAGCCTTGTTGATGCGGTCACCCTTGATCAGGTCAACCGCGTCGCCAAAGAATTGCTGGAACCGGAGCATGTGACGGTAACGGTGGTGGGCAAGCCGGAAGGCGATCTATCTTTTTGATATGAACGGATAAACGATGGCGGCCCGGCAGTGTTCGGGCCGCTATTTTGTTTGCAGGATATGTTTTCGCATCACATCGGCCAGATCATTTGCACTGCGTCGTGAAACGGCATCGACCATTTGAAAATGTTCGGCGCTCGATTGTTTGACCCGGGCACGTGTTTGCCATTGGCTCGCCGGGGCGGACGGAATGCGATGACGCAGGTCTTCGATCAGGGTGACCAACTGAAGATTCCCCGAAAGTGAAAGCAGTTCCCGGTGGAAAATCAGATTGGCTTCGTATTGTTCCAATATGCTGCCGGTTTCGGTTTTTTCGTCAAAATCGCGCGCTAGGGCATAAAGGGTATCGCAATGTTTTTCGGTCGCATTGGCAACGATCCGATGGGCCGCCGCGCATTCAATCATCGCGCGCAGATCAAGCAATTCCATGACTTCATCGCCGTCGCCTTCATGGACATAATAGCCACGATTTTGCGCATGCTGGATGATCCGTTTTTGCGACAGACGATCCAGTGCAAGGCGGATCATCGGGCGTGATGCCTGATATTTCCGTTGCAATTCAACCTGTTTCAGCCAGCTTCCCGGTGTAAAGGTACCTGCCTGGATGTCTTTGGCAATGCGTTCGACAAGTTCTGTGCTTGCAGAGTTGTGATCGTCCATTTTTCCCACCTTCGTCTTTCCGTTCTTTTATAGCGCGCCGGTTTAAGAAACCAACAAGCAACGCATGCATGCAAAGTCGGCATTTACACGTATTGCATGTTTTTTCATCAAAATTTGGCTTTTGGCCTTTACATTCCAAAAATATGCACCAAAATTGGCGCCAATTTTATAACACGAATTTCTCGATACGGAAAAACAGGAATGGCGCAGATGCAAAACACCGACGAAATCTGGTCGATGGTCGAAGAACACGTGCCCGATTTATGTGCCATGGCCGATACGGTGTGGGAAACGCCTGAGCTGAATTATCGGGAATTTGAAAGTGCATCCTGCCATGCAGCGATGTTGCGCGATAAAGGATTTCGCGTTTCCGAGAATGTTGGAAATATTCCAACTGCGGTGATGGGCGAGGCTGGTGAAGGTGGCCCTGTTATCGCGTTTCTAGGTGAATATGACGCACTTCCGGGGTTAAGTCAGGAAGCAGGCGTTGCCCGCCAACAGCAACGTCCGGGGGAAACCAGCGGGCATGGCTGCGGCCATAACCTGCTTGGTGCGGGCGCCATGCTGGCCGCGATTGGGGTGCGTGATTTCCTGTTACAGACCAAACTGCCCGGACGGGTGCGCTATTACGGCTGCCCGGCCGAAGAAGGCGGATCGTCCAAGGGGTTTTTGGTGCGTTCAGGTGCCTTTGATGATGTTGATATCGCCATTTCATGGCATCCGGCCCCGTTTGCCGGGATCAATAACCCGATCTCGCTGGCGTGTAACGAGCTTGAATTTCATTTCAAGGGTCGTGCCGCCCATGCATCTTCGTCGCCGGAACTGGGACGTAGCGCGCTTGATGCGGTCGAACTGATGAATGTTGGCGCAAACTATATGCGCGAACACATGCCCAGCACCGCGCGCATCCATTATGCCATGATCAATGGCGGCGGAATTGCACCAAATGTGGTTCAGGCCGAGGCCACCGTGCGGTATCTGATCCGGGCCAGAGAACTTGATGAACTTCACGGTTTGGTCGAACGGGTCAAAAAGATTGCTGATGGTGCCGCTTTAATGACGGAAACCTCGGTTTCCTATGACGTGGTCAGTGGGGACGCGAACCTGATCGGCAATACGCCGCTTGAACAGTTAATGTATCGCAAGCTCGAAACCCTTGGCCCGCCACAGTTTGATGCGGCTGATCGTGCCTTTGCCGAAGAAATTCGCAGCACGCTTTCCGAACAGGATATCCGGGCGGCCTATGCGCGGTTTGGCTTGCCGGTGAAACTTGATGTGCCGTTATGCGATATTATTTTCCCGCCTGAAAACGGGGATGGCCGCCATGTCGGGTCAACCGATGTCGGCACGGTTAGCTGGGTTGTGCCAACCGTTCAGATGCGCGGTGCGACCTATGCCATCGGAACGCCGGGGCATTCATGGCAGCTTGTCGCACAGGGGAAATCCCCGGCGGCACATAAGGGCATGACCCATGCGGCCAAGGTCATGGCGGCAACCGCCAGTGATTTGTTCCGTGATCCGGCATTGATTGATGCGGCAAAGGCCGACTTTGCCAAGCGTCGCGATGGCCGTCCGTTTATCAATCCGATCCCTGATGATGTGATGCCGCCCATCACACAGCCGCCCGTGATCAAAAAGGATATCGGGTAATGGCAAGGGTTGGGGGGAATGGCCGATGACCGGTGCAAGTTTCTTTGACTTGATGAATTTCGGTCCAAACGGCTGGGGCTGGGCGCTGATAACTGCTGCCGGGGTTACGGTTATGGTGGCGTTGGCCGGGTTCAGCCTTGGCGCTGTGATCGGGACCTTTGGCGCTTGGGCCAAGATTTCGGGGCGCGGCCCGATCCGGGTAGCGGCCGAAGTCTACACCACGGTTTTGCGAGGTATTCCTGATCTTTTGGTGATCTTTCTGTTTTATTTTGGCGGCAGTCTGGCCCTGACCGCGGTCTATAAATTTTTTGGCGGCGAAGGGTTCGTCAGTTTTCCGGGCTTTACCGCCGGGGCGCTGGCAATCGGCTTTACATCGGGCGCGCAACATACCGAAGTCTTCCGAGGGGCATACGGCGCGATTTCGCAGGGCGAGATCGAAGCCGCAAAAGCCACCGGTATGTCACGGATGCTGTTGTTTCGCCGGATCATCATGCCGTTGTTGTTGCGATATGCGCTGCCCGGTCTGGGCAATGTCTGGCAGGTGGTGCTTAAAGAGTCTGCCCTTGTGTCGGTCACCGGTCTGGTCGAGCTTGTCCGTCAGGCACAGCTTGGTGCGGGGTCAACACGAGAACCATTTTCCTTCTTTCTGGCAGCCGCGATCCTGTTCCTTGTGATCACTTTTGTATCGAACCGCGTTTTCCGGTTTTCCGAGGCGTATTTTTCGCGCGGGGTTAGGGGAACGCGATGATCGATTTTGCTTTCATGTATGAGGCCCTCATCCGTCTTGTCGGTGGGGTGCCGCTGACCTTGCAGCTTAGCCTGATTGCCTCGGCCTTTGGTGTGATCTTTGCTGTTACGGCGGCCTTGATGCAGCTTTCCGACAGTCGTGTTTTGCGGGCGATTGCCGATGCCTATGTCTTTGTCATTCGCGGTACGCCGCTTTTGGTGCAGATCTTCCTGATCTATTACGGCATGGGTCAATTTGACTTTATCCGCCACTCATTCTCGTGGGCCTTGCTGCGGGAACCGTATTGGTGTGCGATTTTTGCGTTGATGTTCAATACCGGTGCCTATGGCAGTCAGATCGTGCGGGGGGGCCTGTTATCGGTTCCCAAAGGACAGATCGAAGCTGCCCGAAGCTGTGGCATGCCGACCGTGATGATCTATCGCCGCATTATCCTGCCACTCGCCATTCGTCAGGCCCTTCCGGCTTATGGCAATGAAATCATCCTGCTGACCAAGGCGACCTCGCTGGCATCGATCATCACGATGATGGAAATCACCGGCGTCGCGGCAAAGATGATTGCCGAAACCTATCGTGTTGTCGAAGTCTTCCTTGTTGCCGGTGGGCTTTACCTGCTGATCAATTTTGTGCTGTCACGCGGGGTGGCGATGCTTGAACGGCGACTGATGCGCCATACCCGAACTGATAGTTCAACCCGTTCCGTTCAAAGGAGAGCCGCCTGATGTCTGCATCTGTTTCAGCAATACCCATGGATATCGCCGAGACATCCGCACCGGCGGTGCAAATTGGTGATCTGCACAAGAATTTTGGCGGGCTTGAGGTCCTTAAGGGGCTGACCTTTGACGTGGTCGAGGGACAAGTCGTCTCGATCCTTGGATCGTCGGGATCGGGAAAATCAACCTTGCTTCGCTGCATCAATTTTCTTGAGGCACCAAGCAGCGGCACGATCACCATCGGCGGTGAAACGGTGCGCACCAAGGTCGGTAAAACCGGTGATCTTGTCCCGGCGGATATCGGCCAGTTGAACCGTTTGCGAACCAGCGTCGGCATGGTGTTTCAGAACTTTAATCTGTGGTCGCACAAAACCGTTCTGGAAAACGTGATGGAAGGCCCGGTTTTTGTTCAGGGCCGCCCCGAGGCTGAATGCCGCGAAGAAGCGGGCGAATTTCTTGCCAAGGTTGGCATTTATGACAAATGCGATGCCTATCCGGCACATCTTTCGGGCGGGCAGCAACAACGTGCGGCTATTGCCCGTGTGCTGGCGATGCATCCGGCGGTGATGCTGTTTGACGAACCGACATCGGCACTTGATCCCGAACTGGTCGGTGAAGTGCTCAAGGTGATGCGCGCACTGGCCGATGAAGGCCGGACCATGTTGGTGGTGACCCACGAGATGGGATTTGCCCGCGAAGTCTCGAACCGGGTCATTTTCCTTGAAAAGGGCACGATCGAAGAAGACGGAAGTCCCGAAGACGTTTTCGGGGCATCCAAATCAGAACGATTTAGAAAATTCATCGCGGGATAAACGCGGTGAAAAATAATGGGTGAAACATCCGATTTTCGTATCATGGAGGCAAAGATGAAAATTTTAAAATTCGCAGCGACACTTTGTATGGGCCTTGCCCTTTTCGGGCAGGCAGAAGCCAAAGAATGGAAACATATCACCATCGCCACCGAGGGCGCGTTTCCCCCGTGGAATTCGACCCTGCCAGACGGCTCGCTCACGGGCTATGAAATTGATCTGTACAAGGATCTTTGTGCGCGGATGAACGCCGAATGCACGATGATCTCGCACAGTTGGGAGGGGATCATTCCCGGTCTTCTGGCAGGCAAATTCGATGCGATCATTGCCGGTATGTCGGCCACCGAAAAGCGCGAAAAAGTCATCAGTTTCAGCCAGTCCTATGGCACCACGGGCCAGACCTTTGCGGTTTTGCGCGGTGGCGAGCTTGAAGACATGCCCCATTCTGGCGAGGTCTTCTCGCTTGAGACCGAATTGCCGGGGGCCGAAAAAGCCGTTGCTGATATCAAGGATCTTTTGAAGGGCAAAGTTATCGGCGTTCAGACCGCGTCGATTGCATCGATCTTCCTGGATAAATACCTTGCCGATACCGCAACGATCCGTGAATACAAATCGACTGAACAGCATGACCTTGATCTGCTGGCAGGGCGTGTTGATGTGATCATGGCATCGATGGGTTATCTGTCGACAGCAGCCGCCAAAGAAGGCAACAGCGACATGGTTGTATCGGGTCCGCGTTTCCAGCGCGGGTTCCTCGGCCGCGGAAGTTCGGTTGGTATCCGCAAGGAAGATACCGACTTGCGTGACATGTTTGACAAGGCGATTAGCGAAGCCAAAGCCGATGGCACGATCAAACGCCTGTCGGATAAATGGTTTGGTTTTGACGTGACGCCGAAGTAAGGCAAACGCACCAAATTCAATTTCGGTGCAGATAAAGATACCAAAGCGCGGTGAAAGGGATTTCGCCGCGCTTTGTGCTTTGATAGGTTCATGCCAACCACAAAACATAACTTTTAAAAACGAGCATCCCTGTTTATGACCCTGCGCGTCCTGTCTCAGAACCTGATCAATCAGATTGCCGCCGGTGAGGTGGTTGAACGCCCGGCTGCGGCGTTGAAGGAACTGGTGGAAAATGCGTTGGATGCCGGGGCGACGCGCGTCGATGTTAATCTGCGCGATGGCGGGCGGACATTGTTGTCGATCACCGATGACGGCAAAGGCATGACGCCCGATGAACTCAGCCTGGCGGTTGAACGCCATGCGACATCAAAACTGCCCGATGACGATTTGTTCAACATTGCCTTCATGGGGTTCCGTGGTGAAGCCTTGCCATCGATCGGGTCGGTATCACGCATGCGGCTAACCAGCCGGGTGCGCGGGGCGGAAAATGCCTGGACGCTTTTGATTGAAGGCGGGACCAAAGGGGAGGTTGAGCCCGCTGCTCATCCGTTTGGCACGCGCGTTGAAGTGCGCGATCTTTTTTATGCGACACCCGCCCGGCTGAAATTCCTGAAAACCGCGCGGACCGAACAGATGTATGCCCGTGAAATCATGGATCGCCTGGCGATGGCGCGTCCCGATGTTGGTTTCACGCTTAGCGGGGATAACAATAAAGCGATCCTGAATTACCCCGCCTGCGAAGGGGATTTGTTTGATGCGCGCCTGAAACGGCTGGGCGCTGTGATGGGGCGTGAATTTCAGGATAACGCATTGCAGATCGAGGCCGAGCGCGAAGGCATCCGCCTGACTGGCTATGCCGGGGTGCCGACCTTGAACCGCGGCAATGCCCAGATGCAGTTCCTGTTCGTCAATGGTCGCCCGGTTAAGGACCGATTGTTGCAAGGGGCGGTGCGCGGTGCCTATCAGGATTTTCTGGCACGGGATCGCCATCCGTTGCTTGCGTTGTTTTTCGAACTTTCCCCGCGTGATGTGGACGTTAACGTTCATCCCGGCAAAACCGAAGTTCGGTTCCGCGATCCGGGCATGGTGCGTGGTTTGATCGTGGGCGCGCTTAAACATGCGCTTGCTGCGGCCGGGCATCGGGCATCAACCACCGTGGCCGATATGGCGCTGGGCGCGGCCCGGCGCGAAGGCGAAGGTCCGTCACTGCCTTATGGCGGGTCGCGTTCGGCATCGGGCGGGGCATCGGGTTATAATTTTGGGTCTTATCAACCCAATCATCCCAGTGCGGGCGATGTTCAACGCGATTACGCCGCACAGGCCCCAACGTCAGGTGGCGGATTGTTTGATCGCGGGCGGGATTTCGCCGGTGGGGTGGTCGACAGCAATGGTGGTTTTGCCGCCGCTGCGGCCCATGCGCTTGCCGGTGGATATGCGAGCGCCGCACCATCCGCGCGCATCGATATGACCGATGAAACAAAGTTTGTCGATCATCCACTGGGGGCGGCACGCGGGCAGGTCCATGCCAATTACATCATTGCCCAGACCCGTGACGGGCTGGTGATTGTTGATCAACACGCGGCCCATGAACGCATTGTCTATGAACGGATGAAGGCTGATCTGGCCGAAAACGGGGTTAAGCGACAGGGATTGCTGTTGCCCGAAGTCGTTGAAATGGACGAAGCATCTGCCGAACGGGTTGCGGACCGCGCCGAAGAATTTGGCGAGCTTGGCCTTGTGATTGAACCATTTGGCCCCGGCGCATTGGTCGTGCGCGAAGTCCCCGCCATGCTGGGCAAGGTCGATGTTGCCGGTCTGGTGCGTGATCTTGCCGATGAAATTGTTGAAATGGGGCAGGGCATGGCCCTTAAGGACCGGTTGATGTACGTCTGCGCGACCATGGCGTGCCATGGTTCGGTCCGATCAGGGCGCAAGCTTAATGCCGATGAAATGAATGCCCTGTTGCGTCAGATGGAAGCCACCCCGCATTCGGGGCAGTGCAATCACGGCCGCCCGACTTATGTCGAGCTTAAGCTTCATGATATTGAAAAGATGTTCGGGCGGCGCTAGGCGTTAGCCCTTAAGCTTCATATCGCGGGGCAGGCGGGTATTGGCATTGACCCGGGCGCGTTGGATTTGTTCGGCAAACAGGCCGCGCACACCCGATAAATCAGCATCACGGAAATCGGTTTTTGTCAGATTTGATCCGCTAAGATCGCAATTCAAAAGCGTCATGCCCTGGAACGATGCGCCGGATAAATCCGATCCCAAAAATACCGTGCCGCGCAGGATGGCATCGGTAAACCGGGCCCCGGCAAGGCGACTGACGGCAAGATTGGCGTGGTCAAGGTTGCTGCCAATAAAGTCAGCAGCCGTCATGTTACAGCGGCGCAGAACCGCGTTTTTGCAATTGGCATTTCGGAACGAAACATGGGGCAAGCTGCACCGGGTCAAATCGATCCCTTCGAGGTCGGCATCGCGCAAATCCGCATGCTCGATTGCCATCTTGGCCCCTTCCTTGCCGCCGCTATCGACCCAAAGGCGATGGGCCAGAAGCGCTTCCATCAGATCAATCTCGACCAGTTCCTCATCGACGCTGGTATCTGTTGGATTGGGAACCTCGTCCGGGGATGGGGGTTCGACGGTTGCGGGTTCGGGTTCGGTTTCCAATGCTTCGCGCGCGGAAACAGCCGCATCAATATTGGTTTCAAGAACCGATTTGGTTTCAAGTGCCGATTTGTCCTCTACCGCTTTGGACGGTTCAGGTAACAGGTCTTCAGGGTCGAAATTCGACGGTTCTTTTTTGGCAATCGGTTTTCTTGCAGGCATGCGTGGCAAGGATGCGGCGGCGTTTGATTTTCCGGCGATTGTTGTCCTCATGGTGACGGATCGCGACGGACGTGGCGCGCGCACCACTGTGCTATCCTTGTCACCGGGCGATGTTTCCGGGGTGTCAGCCATAAGCCCATCGGATGGTTTATCTGGTTCTGCGGGCGGGATATTTTGTTTTGGGGCGTTGGCTTTTGGGCGGATTTTGCGCGATGGCTCCGAATTTTTATCGCCATCGCGCGCCGGGCCGAAATAGTCGCCTTCAAAGACAAAGCGGCGCGGTGTCTTGATGACAGTTTGAACAATTTTGCGCAGTCGGTTGCTGTCAATCGGCTGGCGAAACACGCCTTCGATACCGGCTTCGACCGCTTCACGCATGGCGCGGCGATCCAGTTTCGGGGCGCCCAGTAATACCGGAACCTGATTGCAGAACGGATCATCATCCGACGCACTGTTGCGCAATTCCCGAATGGTGGAAATCCCGCGCAGACCATCCAGATTAAGACCGATCAGAATTACATCAGGGCGGTATTCGCAGGTCATTTCGACCACGGAATTGCGGTTGTCACTGCTGTGAAATGCAGCCAGTTCAAGCGGCTCAAGCGCGGCCTTGACCGCAGCTATGTTACGTTCGCTGTAATCGGCATACAGAACAGACAGTTTTCTGGGGGACCGCGTCATTTGGCCAGATTTGCCTTGGGTTGTTAGGGCGGGCATGCCCGGTTAAGGATTGTTTCTAATTGTGACCCGGGATTGAGAAGCTGCGCCGTCGTGCCGGGGCCTTATCCGGTTCGATGCTGCTGCCTTCTGTTTCTGTGTCGGCCGGATCGTCCGTTTTCATTACGTGGCCGGGCAAATTACTGGTCGGTAAACTGTTGCCCGGATTGTCATTTAGGGGACTGTCATTTTGACCTGTGTCTTCCATCATCTCAATGATGATTTCAACGCGGCGGTTTTGCGCGCGACCTTCGGCGGTTGAATTTTCCGTAATCGGACGGCTGTCGCCGTAACCCTGCACGACCATGCGGCGTGGATCGGTACCGTTTTGATCAATCATATGATGCAATACCGATGTTGCCCGCGCCGCAGACAAATCCCAGTTCGAGATATAGGGTGAATTGGACGACACGGGAATGTTGTCTGTATGGCCGGCAACCACCACCTGACCGTCCGTCTGATTGATGACGGGGACAACGCGATTAAGGATTGCGGCAAATTCCGGGGTCATGCCCGATGATCCCGATGGAAAGGCGATTTCGTTGGGGAAGCGGACAATAACGTCGCCTTCCTTGCGCTCGACCCCGATTTGATCGTCCATGCCCATTTTTTTCAGCACCGTGCCAAGGGTTTCTTCAAGGGCCTCGGCTTTTTCGGCTTTGCTGTCGCCTTCCTTGATTTCAACATCAGGGGTTTCGACCGGCGGAATACTGGAAACCACCCGCGGGGTGTCGGGGCTTGGCTGTTTTAGGGCTTTGCCAAGGATCGAACCGTCAAGTTCAACAACACCGGCAAGTTGATCTTCTTTGCTAAAACCAAATGCGGTTTTGACCGAACCTGCGATCTGTTTGTATTTGACGACATCCATTTCGGCAAAGGTCAGCAACAGCACAAAAAGCACAAGCAGTAACGACATGAGATCGGCGAATGTCGCCATCCATGCTGGTGCCCCTGCTGCCGGTTTTTTTGCCATTTATTTTGCCTGTTGCCTTTTGTGTCTTTGCCCAAAGCGGAAAGGTTATTCGCCGCCTTCGCCTTCCGCGTCTACCGGAATGCCACCCGGAAGATATGGTCCAAGGATTTCCTTCATGACCATCGGGCTCTGACTTGACTGAATTTGGACAACAGACTCGACAATCAGCTCTTTGGTGTTTTTAAGCTGTTCGACCTTGAGCGCCAGTTTGTCGGCGATAGGCAGGGCAAACAGGTTGGCCAGAACCGCCCCATAGAACGTGGTCAGCATGGCAATGGCCATGGCCGGGCCAATTGCATCCGGATCAGACAGGTTGGCCAGCATCTGTACCAGACCGACCAGTGTTCCGATCATCCCGAATGCCGGCGCCGTGTCGCCAATCCCCCGAAACATCAGTTCACCCAATTCATCATTCTGGATCGATTTTTCGACCTCGCTTGATATTGAGCTTCGGATCACTTCACCGCTATGACCATCAACACACATGCGAATGCCGCGTGCCATGATGCTGTTTTCGATTTCGGCTGTTTCAAGACCCAGCAAGCCATCCTTGCGCACGATCGTCGACAGCTCGATCGCTTTTTCATAGATCGAAAGCGGGTCTTCCTTTGGGTTCTTGAATGCAATACTGACCCCGATTTTGAGCGACTTGACCACATCGCGCATCGGAAATTTGATCAGGGTTGCCGCAGCTGTCCCGCCAAAAACAACCATGACCGATGGCACATCGACAAAAGCGCCGAGGTTACCACCTATAAGGATGGCGCCAACGATAACGCCCGTACCGGCAATGATCCCGATAAGTGTTGCAATATCCATAATTCTTATTCGTTTTCCGGCGTTATGACATTGTGGCGCGGCGAAAGCCGGTTCGGGATCAGGAAAAGAAGCCTGTTTTGCGGGTTAACGAGCAAGTGTTTTGCAGCGGCAAACATCAAAACGCGGTCCCCTGATACCTGTCATGGTGTTGGTCAAAGTTCTGGTGGCAATCTTTTCTGTTTCTTCTTTTCAAATTGGGGCGACCAAGATGGTTTTTCCATAGCAAACGGCAAAATCGGCCATAAATTGTCCGAAGCAGCCTGTCAGGCTGGATTATCTCAATCGCCCAGATCGTATATCTATATCAATCGTATAGTATGCTATATACGTTTGATGCCATACTTTTGTCGCAGCTTCAATCATTTGCAAGATAATCCTCAGCCCAATTCAAACGTTGTGATTGCATATGTCATATCAAGGTTCACTTCGGGAAACTTGCCGCGATACATGCGTGCTGTTTCAAATTCGGGCACCATTCCCTGTTCTTCAACAAGCGCGCGTGCTGCGGCATTGGGGTCTGCAATGTCAATGTAAACCGGGCTGCTTTGATCTTTGCGGCGGGCCAGAAGGGCCTGAAACAGGGTGCTGGCATCTGTGGGGTTCGCGGCAAAAAGCGGGCCGATTTTATGGCCGGTCTGGCAGGGGCGAATAACACCATAGCCCCGCAACCCCATCGGACCACGAAGCGCCAAAGCGATGTGGTTCGGCGCTGTAATCCAATGGCGCAGGAATTCGATTCGGTTATCCGGAAACAGGTTGCAGGTTTGTTCGAAAGCATCGATGACCGCAATATCATCAATCACCAAGTCAAACAGGTCATCGGCTTTGACGGCTTGCGCATTGACCACCCCGCCAAAGCGTATATTGCGATGCGCCAGTTCGAACCCTGATTTGCGATAGTTGTCCTGTTGATCGGTGACGCCATCCAGACCAATGGTCTTGGCCGCGGTTTCATCAAGTGCTGTTTGCCAAAGACGAAGCCCAAGTCCGCTGCCCCGGCGATCCGGACGGCAGATATAAAATCCGACAAAGCCGTAATCGGAACTGTACTGCACAGCAGAAATCACCGCCGCCAGACCCTGTTTGTCAAACGCGCCCCAGAAACCAAGCGGATCGGTATTAAAAAAGGTATCCGCATCAGAACGTCCGGGGTTCCAGCCTTCCTTGGCGGCCCATTCGACGGCAATCGGGAATTCATAAGATTTTAGGCGGCGGATTTTATCGGTCATGGTGTTTTTTCGTCTTTGTCGATCATGGGTTTTCGGCCGTTTATCCTGGGGCAACGGCGGGTTCAATCCATGATGCAACATGGGCCGATGAATGCAATGACAATAATTTTATTGAGAATGCATCTCAGTTTTATTATCAAGGGTGAGTGGCAAAATGCCGCAGGTTCCTGTTATCGAAAGTCGCATCATGCCATCAAATCCCAAACATCCACTGATTGCCAAAACCCGCATCCTGCTTGGTGCCTGTGCCGATGCCATGAATGGTGTTGCCGCCTATTACGCGGGACATGATTGCGATGTAACTGTGGGCGTCGCTGGGGGTACAGATGGCGGCACGGACGGGACGCTGATCACCGTGACCGGCTGGCATATTTATATGCGGGTTGATGGAAAGCATCTTGTTCTGGAGGTCGGTGCCAAGTCCGAGGCCGGTGTGGCGCAGGTCAAATCCGCAGTAATTGCTGTTTTGCAAAGCGTGATGCCGGAAGCCGATCTTGATTGCCGCTGGCGTGGTGCAGGGCAAAGCAATGGCAAACTTCCGAATTTTCGTGAACTCAGCGTCATTGGCGTGACCGACCTTTCGCCGCATATGCGGCGTTTGCGGTTGGCGGGAACCGACCTTGCGGCTTATGGCAGTGATGGTATCCATGTGCGTCTTCTTATTCCGCCGCGCGGCGTCTCAGCGCCCAAATGGCCGACATTGGCGGCGAACGGCATGCCCATCTGGCCCGAGGGCGAAGATGCGGTAGCCCCACGGGTTTATACCATTCGCCGGATCGATGCCGATGCCGGGTGGATTGACATTGATTTTGTCATGCATGGGGATAATGGCCCGGGATCGACCTTTGCCCGGCATGCAATTGTGGGCGACCGTGTTGGCATGACCGGACCATTGGGCGGGGAATTGCCCAATGCTGATTGGTTCTTGTTTACAGGTGATGAAACGGCCTTGCCGGCAATCGGTCGTTATCTGGAAGAACTGCCTGAACATGCTTGCGGCCATGCGGTGATCGAGGTCGGATCACGCGATGATATCATCGCGCTTGCGACAAAAAGCCGGGTTGCGATCAAATGGGTGTGCCGCGATGATGGGGCCGCATCGGATTTGGACCCGATCCGTGATGCGATCAGCCGTATTGAAATTCCGCATCGAACAGCCCGGGTTTATTGCTGGGCCGGGGTTGAACAGGCGATCTATAAACCCATCCATCAGATGTGGCGCAAGGAAACGGGGCTTGACCGCGATCAGTGCCTTGCCATGACATTCTGGCGCAAGACAGCCTGATCCTGATTATTGTACGGATTGATTCTTGCTGTGCAGTTTAGGGGCGAAATGGGCAATGGCTTGATCAAGATCGCCAAGGATTTCGGTTGCCAGCGGATTATCCTGTGACGTCTGCGAAAGCTCAATCACGGCACGGATGACATCCTGATTGCTGGGGCGTGCCGCAACACTGATGGCTTTGGCGTGATCAAAGACTTGTTTTCGAACAGTCAAAAATGCCGCGATCTCGTCCTTTGCCGGGGGATAGGCGGCCGGGGTGGCCCCCGCCAATGCCCGCTTAAGCGATAAACCGGTCATATGGCTTTTGCTGGCGAACAGGCTGGCGGTGATCATGCGAAATGCCAAGGCATCCTGGGCAAGTTGATCGTGCATTTGCGGATCGGTGACGGCGTTTAGCGCAAACAGGTCGGCTTCGATTTCATCGTCGCGTTCCTTATCGCCTTTGTCGCCGAAATGGGTTGGGTCACAATGGCGGACTTCGTGACGCATCAACCAGCCAAAGGTCACTTCGGCAGTGCTGGCATAGTTCAGCCGGTTGCCAAACCAGCCGCGCATTAGATCGGCAAAAATCTCGGTCCCACTGCCCGGCGTGATCTTGGCCGGAATGAAAATCTGGCAGGGGACAGCCTGATTGTTGCCACGGCGTCCGGTAATGGTAAAGGGCGACCGGGGCAGTTTGGCAAACAGCGTGTCTGATCCCTTGATATTCTTAAGGCCAAGGGTACGGTCGATGATGGCCAGAAAGGCATCGCGATCGGCAAAGCTGTGCAGTTTTACCTTTTCAAACTGGTTCAGGGCACGTTCAGTTCCGGCAAGGGTACTGAAATCCTGCGCATGGGCGATTGTGCCGTCCGATATCGCCAAAAGGCCCAGACAGAAACATAAAGCCAGCACATAACGGCGCATGAAATATTTTCCCATGCCCATAATATGAAGGGTCGCAGGCCATCGTGCGAGGCCAATCTGAATTTTTGGTCAAGTCGCGGTGGATTTCCGGGCTGCGGCAATCGCCCGGCGTATCTTGCCAAGGCGACGTGCTGCGCGACGAAGGTCAAGCGATGAGCCCGTCGGTTTGGCTTTCGCTTCGGCAATGGTCGTTCGTATGGGAAATCTTTCTTATGCTTTGGCTTTTATGCCTCGGCACCTTGGCCAATGCGTTTGCGTTGCGGGCCAAACATGCAGGTCAGCAACAGGATCAAACCGGAAATGGTGGCAATCATACCCGCCGCACTGACCGCATAGGGCGACCCGAACCAGCCCGGGCCATATCCGGCAAAGACATATCCCAATATGGCTGAAATCACCGCGAAGGCGACGCTCCAACTGATTTGTCGGCTTAACTGATTGGTCATCAACCGTGCGGCGGCAGGTGGGCAGACAAACATTGCAATGACAATGATTGATCCAACCGCGTCAAAGGCGGCAACGGCGGCAATGGCGGTCGCGACCACAAGTGCAAAACCAAGAAGCCGGGTATGGATGCCAATGGCATCGGCAAAGGCAGCATCAAAAGTCGATATTTTAAGTTCTTTCCAGAACAGGGCGATGAATAGCACAATCCCCAAAAGAACCAGTGCAAGACGCGGCAATTGCGGTGGCAGGGTTGCCAGTGCCGCCGGGTCGAGCAAGGATTGCCAGCCATCGGCATCAAACCAGATCAGGCTTTCAAGATTGCCCAAAAGCGCATGCTGAACATCGATATGAACCGAACTGGTATCGGTGATTTCAAGAAACAGGACACCGACCGCAAACAGGGTGGTAAAGACCAACCCCATGGCGGCTCCCGGTTCAACCCGGCCCAGCCGTTTGATGATTTCAATCAGGATGACGGCAACAATGGCGGCACATCCCGCACCGATCATCATCGGAAAGGCGTCAATGGCACCGGTCACAAGAAAAGCGCCGACAATGCCGGGCAGGACGACATGGCTGATGGCGTCACCAATCAGGGCCTGACGGCGCAGTAACAGGAAGTTCCCCGGAAGCGCGCAGGCAACGGCGGCCAGAATGCCAATAACGATCGGTGTCAGGCTAAGCTGAACAAACTCCGCCCCAAGGGCTGTGATCAGATCGTCCATTATGCGGGCGCTCCGTTTTGGTCAAGGATCACACGATCAATTTCGTCAATCTGGTCAGGCGTCATCATGTCTTCAATCGGGGTCAGTCCGTCATAGCGTTCAACCGCGGAATCATCGGAAAGAATGCGCCGTGCCATCGCCCAGCGGGCCTCGTCACGTGCGGCCTTTTGTGATGCAATGCGGCCGCGCAATGTTGCAACACCGTCGCGCCGGATCATGCCCGAATGGCGCAAAATTCGAAGCGTCAGCCCGTCATAGATTGGTTCGCGACGGGCCAAGGCCAGCAATCCCTGTCGGCGATGGACGCGGCGTTGAAACCGCCAATGGCGCATCGCCGATGCAAGCCCGCCACGCAACGGGGAAAACAGGGCCGAAATCACGAAAAATCCAAAGGCGACCAAAACAATGATCGGCCCGGTCGGAAGCGATGCGGCCGCCGCCGAAAGAGCCGCGCCGACATATCCTGAAAGCCCGCCGATTACGGCGGCAATACCGATCATCAGACCAACCTGGTTGGTCCAGAAACGTGCGGTTACCGATGGAATGATCAAAAGTGCGACAATCAGAATCAACCCGACGATCTTAAGTCCGATGACGGTCACGATCAGGGCCAGCCCCATCATCGCCAGATCGACATAACGAACATTGATACCCGTTGTTGCGGCATATTCCGGGTCAAACGCCACCAAGGTCATCGGACGGCGTAATATAAAGACAAAACCCGCGGCAAGCGCCCCGGCACAGGCAATGGTGGTGGCTTCGCTGATCAGCATCCCCGCGGTGGACCCCAGCAAGAAGCTTTCAAGCCCGGCCTGACGACCCGATGACATGGTTTGAATGATTGTCAGCAACACAATGCCAAGCCCGAAGAACACCGACAGGACCGCCCCGATGGCGGCATCTTCGGTCAGGCGGGTCTGGCGGGTGATCCATTCGACCAGCAAAAGGCCGATGGCCGATGATACCGCCGATCCAATGATCAGGCCGGGCAACCAGCGCCCGTCACCGCCAAAGGCGACCATAAGGATAAAGGCAATGCCAACACCGGGCAGGGTGGCGTGACTGATGGCATCAGATACCAAGGCGCGTTTGCGCAGGAATATAAACGCCCCGGCACCACCCCCGGCAAGCCCCAGTAATCCGGCGCCAATGGCGACCAGGGCACTATTATATCCGGCCTGCAAAAACAGGGCATCTATGAAGTAATCAAGGAAACTCATCTGCTGTATTCCGATGGTTTTGTTTGGTCGGGATGATCAGGCAAGACGCAATTCATCGATATGCGTGGTTGCCAGACGCCCGCCATAGGTTTCCTGCAGATTGGCAGCCGTAAAGGTGGTATCGACCGGGCCTTCGGCAATGCGGCGCACATTAATCAGCAAAACCCGATCAAAATATTCGGCCACCGTTGATAAATCGTGATGCACGCAGACCACGGTGCGACCTTCGGCTTTCAAATCTTTCAGCACGGCGACAATCGCGCGTTCCGTTGCGGCGTCCACCCCGGCAAACGGTTCGTCCAGCAAATAAAACTCGGCATTTTGCGCCAAGGCACGGGCCAGAAAAACACGCTGTTGCTGCCCGCCCGAAAGCTGGCCGATCTGACGGGTAGAAAAATCGGCCATGCCGACACGTTCCAGACATTCCATCGCCTGTTCGCGGTGGCGCGACCGCCAGAACCGAAACAGCCCGACGGATTTGTAAAGCCCCATCAGGACCACATCAATCACGCGGGCGGGGAAATCCCAATCAACACTGGCGCGCTGCGGGACATAGGCAACCCGGTCACGTGCCTCGGCAAAGGGTTTGCCAAAAATACGGACCTCGCCCGACAGGCGCGGCACCACGCCAAGCGTGCCTTTTAAAAAGGTCGATTTCCCGGCCCCGTTCGGGCCGATAATTGCGGTCATCGATCCGGCCGGGATTGAGGCATCAATCGAAAACACCGCCGGTTTATTGCCATAGGAAACCGTCAGGCCGCGCACTGTCAGCGGGGCATCCTTGCCCGCGACATCAACGATCTTTCCGGCTTCGGCAATCAGTTCTGCGTTGCTCATCTGGGTTCCTTGGGTTTGGCGGTTACGATCCGGCGGCAAGTTTGCCCTGCATGCCGGTTGCCGGGGCATCGCCGCCCAGTGCACGGGTGATCAGGGTGCTGTTATGGTCGATCATACCGATATAGGTCCCTTCATAGGTACCTGGATCGCCCATGGCATCGGAAAACAGGGTGCCACCGATTTCAACCTTTTGCCCACGTGCTCCGGCACCCTCAATCAGGGCGCGCACATTGCGTTCCGGGACAGAGCTTTCGACAAAGACAGCCGAAATATTGCGGTCGACAATGGTATTTACCAGTTCTTCGACCCGGCGCAAACCGGCTTCGGACTCGGTTGAAATACCTTGAATGCCCATAACGGTAAAATCAAAGCCACGACCAAAATAACTAAACGCGTCATGGGCTGTCAAAAGCACACGGCTATGTTCCGGGACGGTTTTGGTTACCGACTTCATATAAGTGATCAGTTTTTTGATATCAGCAATATGTGTTTGAGCATTGGCGCGATAGGTGGCTTCACCTTCGGGGTCGGTGTTAATCAGGGCATCACGCACGGCCAGAACGACAGTTTCCCAAAGTTGCGGGTCCATCCAGACATGCGGGTCGTGGCGACCTTCGTGACCGGCAAAGTTCAAAAGCAGGCTTGGGTCGATGGCCTCGCCAACGGCAACCACGTTTTTGCGTTTTTCAAGATCTAGGAAGAAGTCTTCAAGCTGGGCCTCAAGATACAGACCATGGCGCAATACCAGATCCGCACGCGTCATGGCGACGATGTCGCTTCTGGTCTGGCGATAGGAATGCGGATCAACACCTGGCCCCATCAGGGCCGTGACCTTTGCCCGGTCGCCTGCGACTTGACGTGCTGCATCGGCGATCATTGATGTCGTCGTCACAACATCAATCGGTTTGGCCTCGGCGGTGCCGATGTTGCTGATCGTAACAGCAAGTATGCTGCCAACAGCAATCAATGAAAGGCCCAAAATCCGGACGCGGCGAGGTAGCGACATATCAGACGATCCTTTGGTGCAAATTACAATCACTCTGCCAATGCCCCTTGTTTATGTGCGGGCTTTTAAAGTTAGTCAAGGCTAAATTGATTTTTGTAAGCTATGTTGATAAGAATGTCTGGGGATTTGACAGGAGAATTGAATGGGCGATCGCTCAGTACCGCATGCGCGACCCAACAAGGCTGAAGTTTTCGCCCGATTGCGCGAGGCGCATGCGCGTGAGGTGACGGAAGACTACGTCGAAATGATCGCTGATTTGATCGAGGAAGAGGGCGAGGCGCGCTCCGTCGCACTGGCCGAGCGCTTTGGCGTGACGGCGGCAACGGTCAACAACACCATCAAACGCCTTGAACGCGATGGCTTTGTCACGTCACGTCCGTATCGGTCGGTTTTTCTAACAGATGAGGGGCGAGAGCTCGCCGCGAAATGCCGCAAGCGCCACGAGATTGTCTATAATTTCCTGGTGGCGCTAGGTGTTGATCCAACAACGGCCGAATTTGATGCTGAGGGAATTGAGCATCATGTGAGTGAGGAGACGTTGAAGATGTTTGCTGGTTTTGCGGGAGGCAAAAGAGGGTAGACTTTTTTGCCCCGGGGCAATGGAATATGCAACGACAAAGGCCCGCGCAAATGTCGCGGGTTTGATTTTTTATCGTAAAATTCTGTAAGAAGAT
>TARA_R110000868_G_scaffold101630_5_pt1 | contig 70829 bp, 64 predicted proteins | sample TARA_R110000868 | Tara Oceans TARA_R110000868 (sample SAMEA4397489) | marine metagenome | biome: Polar Biome; feature: [SRF] surface water layer (ENVO:00010504); material: water (ENVO:00002006), including particulate matter (ENVO:01000060) such as... | depth 5 m | reverse complement strand
TGACGGCGCGGCTTTGATACGGCGGACTTCTCGGCAAGAGGTTTAAGGGCGGGTCTGGATTTACGGGCTCGTCTGTGGCGCGAACTCCGGCAAGAGTTCCGCGGCGCGTTCGAGGCTCTGCACCCCAGGCTCCATTACAAGCGGAACAAGCGCATCAATGAGTCTTGGAGGCTGCACGACACCCATCTCCGATAGGCGCGCCTTTTCGCGCCGCAAAAGAGTTCGACTGCGCCAAGGTGGACGATCACCCGCCCAAAACCATTCTCGACTGGTATACGCAATCCGATCCATCGGATGGCACAGCTCGGGCGCCATCCCGTCGCGCAATCGATAGAGCGGCAGGTAGTCTCGAGAGAATAAGACCCGCGCACCGTCAGCTTCTGTCCCCACGCCGTAGGCCAGCAGCAATGCATACGGGGCCACCGGCGCCTCCTCAGGTCGGGCAGGGCGAACTTCCTCCTGACCTCGTAGCGCCAAACCCCTAGGCCCCGTAAGCGCAACAGCGGTGTCGGCACTCTTCACAATGCCGGGGGCGGCGTCAGGACCACTCGCCAGGTCGACGACCACGTCACCGAGCCGATAGGCCCTGTTTGGACCAAAGCGTTCCGGTTGATTGTGAAGCAGGTCGATCCGGGCCAGCGTCCGAACTGATTGAACCAGATCGAGACCTAGAACTTTCCCAATTCGCGCAGTCAACGCGAGCTGCCGCTGAGTCCGGCGGGGTTGGCTCAGCAGGTGGTCTAAGGGTGATGCCGGCCCACCGGAACAATTCTGTTCCAGGTCATGCCAATCGCGGTAGCCGCAGATGCGGGAAATCGCCTCCTGGGCTTCGGAGAGCTTGAGACCAGAAATGACCTTGAGCGATTTTGCCGCATTCAGTGGTCGAGTGGTGTTTGGAAAATAGTATCGCACGTGTTCATCCTCAATGCGCTTTTGAGAGACGTGCCCACTAGGTCCGAAGCGCGATGAAAATGATCACCGAAACGCAATTCACCTACCCCTTGGGTTTTGCCGATGTGGGCGGCACGGGCGGAAGGACCGTCTATTGAAGATGCTCGATTCGGTGAGCGTAGACAAGATTTGAGAAATCCATTGTCGGCGCTTCCCCCCTCACCCCTGCCCCTCTCCCGATGGGAGAGGGAGTGCGTTGTGCCTGGTGGCTGGGATCGCGCCTATAGCCCCCTTGCCCGGCGCAACCCAGGCCATGCCAGGGCGCGCGGTTCAACCTTTCCCTCGCCAAAGCGGGAATTTCCGTTCAGGTTGAGCCCCTTAACCGATTTGGGGACGGGCGATGCGGGAAGCGTTTTTGGAATGGGTCTCGACCTATCCGAGTGATCGGGCAGCGGGGTCGAAGACGAAGCTGGGGACGCGCTCTTATCAGGCGATCATGAAGGCGGTGCCGGCGGCGCTGATGGCGCATATTGAGTATCGCCAGCGTTTCGTGCCGACCGGCAGTACCGGGTCTGGCAATTGGACAGATATCTCTTGGGTCGGCGTGCGCGATAGCCTGCTGAGCGCGACGACGCAGGATTTCTATTACATCACCTACTTGCTCAGCGCCGATGGGGAACGCCTCGTCTTGTCGATGCAGCAGGGCTGTAAATTGCTCAGCGATGAGATCGGTAAATCGGGCGCAATGGTCGAGCTGCAGCGGCGGGCGGCGCTCTTGCGGGCCCGTGCTCCCAAGGCAATGGGGCGGCTCACCGTGGACCCGATCGATCTGGGCACGAAGAAGAGCCACCGCCTCGGTCCGCTCTATGAAGCCGGGCATGTGTTTGGGCGCAGCTATCGCGTCGACGCCCTGCCCTCAGAGTATGAGCTCGTCGATGATTTTCGCGATGCCATGGCCGCGCATGTGCAAATCGTCGCCAATGGCGGCTTTGCGGCCATCGAAGATATTGTTGAGACGAGCGCGGCCGAAGGGCTGAATGAGACGAGTTTGCCTTATGTGAAGCGCTTCGCCCTCCACCGCGTCGCGGAGCGCAATGCCGCGCATTCGAAGGCGGCGAAGGATCACTATCCGGATATCTGCATGGGCTGCGATACGGATATGCGAGCCGTCTATGGTGACGCCGCCAAACGCATGCTCGACGCCCACCACCTGACCTCGATCGCCAGCCTACCCGAAAACAAGGACGTCTCTTTCACGCTCAAAGATTTCGCCCTGCTCTGCCCCAATTGCCACAGGATGATCCACCGTTTGGTGGATTCGTCGGATCTGAAGGCGCTGAGGAGCCTGGTGAAGAAGTAGGAGGCTGTTCGCCCACACTTCGCCCCAACCCCATGCCAGCCAGCGGGCCGTATCAAAGCCGCGCCGTCAAGGCCGCCTTCGGCGTCGCGTAGCGGGCATGCGCCTTGACGGCGCGGCTTTGATGCGGCGGACTTCCCGGCAAGAGGTTTAAGGGCGGGCCTGGGCTGAGCCCCCTCTCCCAATCCACCTCCACACCCCAATTCTTGTCATCCCGGGCGGATACCCCGCGCAAGCGGAGCGTGGACCGGTCGAGCCCCCAAAAACTTATCCACCCCTCCCCGCCTGCCCGCATAATCCCTGCCATGAAACCAACACAGAGACATCCGGCACAGCGCGAGGCGCTGGAGGGTCGGGCCCGGCTTCTGCGAGAGCGGGGGGTGGGGATGGCGGAGATTTCGGCTGAGGTGGGGGTGCCCGCCTCGACGCTGTATCAGTGGGCGGCGCGCGGGAAATGGCGGCTGGGCGATCTGGCGGCGGATCAGGGCTTGGCCCTTCCTGCTTCGGCAGCGACGTCGGGGACCGAAGTGGAGGACTGGATGCCGGCTCTGCCGGTGACCGAGACGGCTGGCCTGTTGATGGAGCAGGCGAGCCGTCATGGGCTGGCCGGTCAGCTGCCGCGGGCGGCCGCGGCGGCGCGGCTGGCGAAGCAATTGCTGGAACTGGCGGTGCAGGAGGCCGAGGCGCGCATCGCCCAGGCGGCGGCCGACCGGAAGACCAGGCGCCAATTGCCGCCCGAGCTTGTCGGCATTCCGCTCAACCGGGATTGCAGCCCGCAGCACTTCCCGCCGGGCTGGGATCTCGAGCGGGCTTTGGCCGGGAAACGCCAGGAACTGATCCCGTTGGAGGTGTTGCGTGAACACCTGGCGGAGCGGCTGATCTTCTCCCGCGTGCCTCCCGAAGAAGCGACAGCTGAACGGGCGAAATTTATTGCCCTCCGCGAGGCGCGCCTGGCAGAGGAAGCCCGCGAGCTGCAGGAGGCGCTGGCGGCCAATTCCGTGCCCCGGAAGGAAAACCGCCCCTGGCCGCCTTCGCGATGAACCTGCCCCTAGCCCTGGCGTTCGCGCCAGCCGGCATACCACTCAGCAAACCGGCCCAGCCCCTCATCCAGGCGGATGGCGGGGCGGTAGCCATAGACGCGTTCCAGCTTGCTGGCATCGGCATAGGTGCGCGTCACATCGCCGGCCTGCATGGGCAGCATGATCTTTTCCGCCGTCTTGCCGAGGGCGGCTTCCAGGACCGCGATCATGTCCATCAGCTTGACCGGCGAGGCGCCGCCGATATTGAAGACGTCGTGATGGCCGCGCGCCGGGCTGTCATCGAGGATGCGCAGGAGCGGGGCGATGATGTCGTCGATATAGGTGAAGTCGCGCTCCATCTCGCCATTATTGAAGACCTTGATCGGACGGCCCTCATACATGGCGTCGGAGAAGAGCCAATAGGCCATGTCGGGCCGGCCCCAGGGTCCGTAGACGGTGAAGAAGCGCAGGCCCGTCGCGGCGATACCGTAGAGGCTGGCATAGGCCGAGCTCATCAGCTCGTCGGCCAGCTTGGTGGCGGCGTAGAGCGAGGCGGGTTGCATGGTGACGTCATCCTCGCGGAAGGGCACGGCCGAGCGCTCGCCATAGACCGAGCTGGAGGAGGCGTAGACGAGGTGTTTCAGATCGGCTCCGAGATGGCGCGCCGCCTCGAGGATGGAGAGATGCCCGTGCAGATTGGAGGCGGCATAGGCGAAGGGCTGGTCGATGGAATAACGCACGCCGGCCTGGGCACCGAGATGGAGGATGCGGTCGGGGCGGGTGCGGGTCGCCAGGGCGAGCACGCCGGCATTGTCGGCGAGGTCGAGCTTTTCGAAGCGAAAGCCCTTGCGCGCCAGCAGAATGTCGAGCCGGGCCTGCTTGAGTGCCGGATCATAATAGGCGTTGAGATTGTCGATCCCGACGACCTCTTCGCCGCGATCAAGCAGCGCATTGGCGGCGTGAAAGCCGACAAAACCCGCTGCACCCGTAACCAGTATCGTCATTCAATGTCCAATCCTGTGCCGGCGCCGCGGCAGAGAGCGCGGCGCCGCAATGCTTCGGCGGCACACTGGCAGAATTTCCGGCAAAAAGAACCAGCTTGCTGTAGCTCGCGGGTCACAGTGCGGGGCGGAAAACGCCCAGGCAGGTCCCGATTCTTACAACCCGGGCTTGCTAAACATTAACAAGGAGATAGGATTGCGGCGGGATAATTTCGTGTGGAGTATGGGGGATGCTTGATGCCGTGTATTGGGCAATCACAGTCGGTTTGTTGGGACTCTTTGCCAGTTTCATCGTGTTCGGGGTCGGGGTCGCGCTGTACGAGCTGATCCGCTTCTACCAGGCCCAATTCCTCAAATTGCGCGCAGGCCGGGCTCACCGCCCAGCCGAGTAAACACCTAGCCGAATGGCCGCGCCGTCGAGGACATGCTCCGACGGCAAGACTGGCTTCGGCTCACCCGCCCTGCATCCTCGCGGACAGACACTCACGCATCCATCTGACATCCAGCGATCTGCAATCCACCCGGATGACAAGCGGCAAGGCGTGTGAGCACGCCCTGCCGCAGATCCGTGCTGGTTAGGCCCAGCCGTCGGCAGTGTCGATCGGTTGGTGACCGCCCATCTCGTCCGGGGCCATGGCCTCAGGCTGGAAGACGGGGAGATCGCCGAGCCCGGCCGATTGTGGTGAGGGAATTGCCGCTCCACGCATTTCGCCGCCCTCGCTGAGCCTGGCCAGACCATCCACACCCCAACTCACCTCGGGCAGGTTGAAGTCGAGCCATTCGCGGGCCGTCAGGCTGGCACCGGCATCGGCCAGATCAGCAACGCCCTGGCCGGTCGCACCATCCTCGCTCAACACCGTGCCGAACGCCCCGGCACCGCCATCAATGGCCTGGACTTGCGCCAGCTCCTCGGCAGTCAGCGACGGCATGACATCGTCATGCTCCACCGGTTTTTCGGCAAGATCGAGCGTATCGAGGGAGAGCACATCCATGACCGGCACTGACGCACCGCCGTCAATCTGGGCCGGAACGGCGCCGCGCAGGTCGAGCGGGTGCATGACCGGCTGGTCGGCCGACGCGTCATCCGCAAGGATCGCCAGCAGGCCGTCGGGGCCCCAATAGACGCCCGGATCGCCACGCAAGCCGCCGACAAAACCCGGCAGTCCGCTGTCGAGGCCTGCGAGGACTCGTCCGCCGGCGCTGTCCTGGGAGGTCTCGTCAGGCGTGAACTTGTCTGACAGCGCCTCCATCAGGGACGGAGCGCTGACCCCATACTGGATCGTCTCGATATTGATCAACTCGGTGACACCGTCCGGAGAGCCGGCGCGCAAATCCGTGACAACCGTATTGCCCGACCCGTTCACCGTCACGGAATAATCGCCCGCAGCGCCCGAGAAGAAGACGGTGTCAGTGCCACCATTGCCATTATAAACGTCGGATCCGCCGCTGGCGTAGAAGCTGTCATTGCCGCCATTGCCGGTCAGCCTGTTATTGGCCGAATTGCCAATCAGGATGTCGGCGCCAGTGCCACCGATGGCGTTCTCGATCACCGTCCCGCGGGCAATGCCGACATTGCCGCGGCCGCCCTGGACACTGGAATAGGATTCCTCGCGCAGATCGAGGGTCTGATTGGCATTGGACCCCGAGTAATCCATCGTATCCGTGCCGCCACTATCAACGATCGTATAGGAGGTGATTGTCGCGAAGGAGGTCGCATCATAAATGGCATTCCCGGCCGTCGAATTGAAACCATAGACCGTATTGCCGCTGCGGATATTCGCCGCCAGCCCGTACATGTTCTGGATCGCCAGCACATCGGCAATCTGCGGCGAAATCACAAAGGCGAAGGAGGCGTCGACATAGGAGTTTTCGCTCTGGCTGAAATAGGACATTACGGTCGCCTGCCAGGAATCATTCAGATAGGCCGCATCCACAGCATAATCGGCGGAGCCATTATAGGGCCCTGCATGGCCAAGGCCGAGCGCGTGACCGATTTCGTGGACATAGGTCTGGAAGGAGTAGCTGTTGATCTCGGTGCCGTAGGTATCGATCCAGTCGACCGACACATTGACCTCGGCAGACTGGGTGATGCCGCCAACATTGACGGTCGTCGCGAATGCACCCTCCTCGGTATCGTCGAATACCATCTGTCCGCCGGTCGCGACCTCGGAGAAGTTAATCCCGGTCAGATCCGACCACAGCTCCAGCGCAGCGCGCGCGAGCGTCTTGCCGTCAGCAGTCAGGCCGACAATATTGACCGTAATCGTGCCACCGTCGCTGACATTCCAGTGCCGCGGCGACACCCCATTGCCGACCCAGTATCCGGACCGCAGGAATTCCGCGATCTCGTCATTGGTGAACTCTTCCAGCGGCGCGGCAGTCTCGAGCCCGACCGTATAGCTGCCAGCCACTGAATCGTCCCAGGCAGCGGCTTCGACATAATAGGTGCCGGTGGTCTGAACCGTGTAGCTGAGCTGGGAGTTGAGGCCCGGCCCGCCATCATCGTTCTCCGCAACGAAGCTTCCGGACGAGTCGTAGAGACGGACGAGTGGATCTTCGAGCGGGTCGGCTCCTGTCCCGTCCAGCGTGATGGCATAGCGTTGACCCGCGACCAGCTCGACGGCGATCCAGTCCCGGTCACCGACCGTTTCAAGCTGATTGGAAAAGGTATCGCCAAGCGCCAGTGTAGCGGAGGTTGTCACATCGGCCGGAAGGTCATTGCTTTCCGAGACGTCAGTAACGGTGACCGCCACCGCCTGATCCGTCGTATTCGCACCATCTGACGCGGTCACGACAAAATCATAGACATTGTCAGCACCGGCATCGCCTGGCGCTTCAAAGTCCGGAGCAGCCACGAAGGAAACCACCCCCGTACTCGCATTGATACTGAACAGGGCCGCATCCGTCCCGGAGAGCGAATAGCTCAGGGTCGATGTCGCATCGGCATCGGTGGCATCAGCGTCATAGGCCGAAGTCTGGTTTTCCGCCACCGACGCGGTCGCGGCCGAAGTAAAGGCCGGAGCGTTATCATTCACATCGGTCACGGTGATCGCGACGCTCTGGTCGGTATTGTTGCTGCCGTCCGACGCCCGCACAACAATATCGTAGACATTATTGCCGCCTGTATCGTCGGGGTTTTCATGGTCCGGTGCCGAAACGAAGCTCACCGCCCCCGTGCTGGCATTGATCGTGAATCGCGAGGCGTCACTGCCGCCGATGATGGAGTAGGTGATCGTGTCGAGATCAACGTCTGTCGCGGTTACGGTATAGGCGGCTGTGGTATTTTCCGCGACCGACGCACTGGCGGGCGAGGTAATGACAGGCGCGTTTTCATTACCGTCCGTGACCGTGATCGCCACCGAGCGGTCGGCGGTATTCGTGCCATCTGACGCCGTCACCACAATGTCGTAGATATTGTTGCCGCCAGCATCGCCCGGAGCTTCGAAATCGGGGGCGACCGTGAACGTCACAACACCGGTCGAGCTGTCGATATTGAACAGGCCCGCATCCGTGCCCGAGAGCGAATAGGCCAGTGTGTCGCTGGCATCAGCATCGCTGGCGTTGGCATCATAGGCGGTGAGCGTGCCTTCAACGACCGAGGCGGTGGCCGCCGAGCTGAAGACGGGGGTATTGTCATTCACATCCGTCACGGTGATCGCGACAGCCTGGTCCACATCGGTGGTGCCATCAGACGCGCGTACGATAATGTCATAGACATTATTCCCGCCCGCATCGTCAGGCAGCTCGGCGTCGGGTGCGGCCCGGAAGGTGACCTCGCCCGTCACGCTATCGATGCTGAACAGCGCCGCGTCGGCTCCGCCGGAAATCGAATAGGTCGGGTTGGTGAGATCGGGATCCGTGGCGCTGGCGATATAGGCACCCAGCTGGTTCTCCTCGACGCTGGAAGTTACCGCCGATGTGAAGACCGGCGCCTCGTCGACATTGGAAACACTGATCGTGACGTTCTGGTCGACCGAGCGCACCCCGTCTGAGGCCGTCACGACGAGGGAAAAAGACTGATCGCCCGGCGATTCATAGTCCGGCGGCGTCACGAAAGTCACGACGCCGCTCGCCGCATCGATCTTGAAGGACGCGGCATCCGTGCCCGACAGGGCATAGGTCAGCGTCGCCGTGGAATCGGCATCGGTCGCAACAGCGGTGAACGCCGCGCTCTGGTTCTCATCCACGGTAAATGCCGAGGCGGAAGTGAAAACCGGCGTGTTGTCATTGCGGTCGGCGACCGTAATCGCGACCGCCTGGTCGGTGGTGTTCGCGCCATCCGACGCGCTGACGATGATGTCATAGACATTGTCACCGTCGGCATCGGCAGGGGCTTCATGGTCAGGCGCCGCGATGAAGGTCACGACGCCGGTATTGGCATCGATCGAGAAGCGTGCCGCATCGGTTCCGGAGAGCGAATACGTCAGAACGGAACCCTCATCATCGGCGGCGATGGCGGTGTAAGCAGACGTCTGGTTCTCGCCAACCCTGGCCGTTGCACCCGACGAAAAAACCGGCGCTTCATCGATATCAGCGACCGTGATCGTGACCGTCTGATTGGTCGTATTGACACCATCGGAGGCCCGGATCGTGACAACATACTCATTGTCAGAATTGGAATCGTCAGGGTTCTCGAAATCCGGATTTCCGACAAAGGTCAGCGCACCCGATGACGCGTTGATGGTGAAATCGGCGGAATCAGCACCACCCACGATCGAATAGGTGATCCTGTTCCCATCGGCATCCGTCGCAGTTGCGGTATAGACGGTACCGGATGAATTCTCGTCCACGGTCAAAGCGTCAGCTGAGGTGAAGACCGGAGGATTCAAATTCGGCGTGGGCGCCGGCGAGGAGCTGCCGCCACCACCGCCACCGCCTGCGGCGGCCGCAACGCCGCCAAGTAGCCCGGCTCCGAGAAGGATACCAGCGCCACCACCGCCACCTGCGCCGGCCGCCGCACCGGTCTCAAAGGAAGCCTCCAGAGCGGCATCAAAGGCCCCGTCAAGGATATAAAGAACCCCGTCTTCCACCAGCACGTCAGCGGCGGCGATCATGACCGACTGACCATTCGTCATGACCAGTTCGACCGATCCGTCAGCCTGCACATTCATACTGGCCACGTTTTCGAGATCAGAGGCCGGCGTATAGCCCTCATGGGCGCTGCCGGCGTCCTGGGCATGGGCGCCGCCAGCGAGGAATGCCATGCCTCCGGCCGCCATGGCTGCCGCGATCAAACTCTTGCGCCCCCGTTCCGCCGCTGCGGGGCCGTCAGCGGCACTGGCCGCATGCCCGGGATCAGCTTCAGGCGCGCGGCTGTGAGAAGCGCCAATCTCGAGAGATCCGGCGGTCAAGCGCGTCACGGTCTGGTCAGTCATGGCATTCTCCCCTTCGCTGCGCACAGCGCCCTTGTCTTGCCCGCCCTGATCGCCTGAGATTGCGGCTCCGGCCGGAAGCTCGACAGCCAACCCCAATACTATGAAGCCGACCTGTCAATCGCAGGTCAGAAGCCTTCTTCAAGGCGCTTATCATGTCGGCCACGCTAACGCTTCCGGTCCTCCGGCGTCCAGACAAAGCTGTGATTTCCGGGGCCCGATCTCACACAAGCCAGCAATTTCGCCTGTTCGGGGAGCTAGTCGGCAGAGCCCGCCCCTGAGTATTACCTCACTCAGACGCGCCAGGCATCCGGGCGGTGAGCCGCATCAGATCGAGCTTCTGGCGCAACAGGGCGAAGCGGGCAGAAACCACGTCCAGGGCCGCCTCCTCATAAGCGAGACGGGCATCAACAAGAATTGGCAGGGTTCCCAGTCCGAGCTCGAATTCGCCGGAAATCGCGTCGAAATATTCGCGTTGACTGTCGGCAACGGCCTGGCGGCGCAGGAGCTGCGCCTGCAGGGAAATCGAGCGGCGGAAGGCGATCTCTGCCTCTTCACCGAGATCGCGCTGCAAGCTGCGCAGGCCACTCTCCACCTGATCGAGGCGGGCCTGCGCCCGGTCATTGCGCGCGCCGAGCGCCGAGCCGGTATAGAGCGGCACCGAGACATCAACGCCGACACGGTCGCGCGTATCCCAGTCCTCGCGCGCATCGTCATAAACATAGGAGACAATGCCGACCACTTCGACGACAGGCAGACGCGAGCGCGCCTGCCGGTCGCGCGCGGCCTCTAGGCTGCGGATCGCACTGCGCTGGGCACCGATGCGCGGGTGGGCGGAGAGCGCCGCGTTCACGACATCCTCGATCGAGCCAAGCCCGGTCAGTTGCGCGTCCATCGCCTCGGCCGCCCGGGACGGCGCGCAGGGTTGGGCATCCAGCCCGGAATATTCCCGGATCCGGGTCGCGGCGCGGTCCACGGTGAAGCGAAGCTCAAGCGCCTCGGCATCAGCGGATGCGAGCTGGGCCGCAATCTGCGCACTATCGGCGCGGGTCGCGCCGCCCCGCCTGAGCAAGGCCTCGATCGCCTCATGCTGGCGCTCGAAATACGCCCGGCGCTGCGCGATCACATCGATCATCGCCTGGGCTTCGAGCTGGGTCAGATAGGCATCAGCGAAGGTGTAGGCCGCCTGGTTTTCCTGCTCGCGCAGATCGAAGCCGCGCTGATCGAGATCGCCTTGCGCGGCCGCACGCGCCAGGCGGCTATCGCCGAAATCGAAAACGCGCTGCGAAACCCGCACACCGACCTGGTTATCGACCTGGCTGCTGGTAAGACCCGTATCGCCAATGCCCGAACGGCCAAAGGTCGAGACCTGGGGACGGCGCAGGGAATCAGCTTCGCGCAGGTCTGCCCGCGCCTGGTCCTCTCGCGCCTGCGCACCATCAACATCGGGGGAGCGCTCGGCTGCCAGGATCAGACCTTCGGAAAAGCCCAGACACGTCTGGTCCGGTGCCTGCGCCGACGCGCCTGCTCCGGTTGCGAGCACGCAGAGCGCGGAGCCGGCCAGGCAAGCTTGCCTGAAAATCGAGAGACGCATCATTCCTGCCTCACCCTGACCGTGCGCCACGGAATAGCGAGGCGCTGATGGGCTCCAATAGATAGTCGAGCGTCGTCCGCCGCCGGCCGGAATAGATGAAGGCCTCGATCGGCATGCCGGGCGTGATTTCGCGATCGCCGAGCTTCGCCAGCTCTGACGCCGGAATGGTGATGCGTACCTCGTAATAGGCCGCCCCGGTGACCTGGTCCGTTTTCAGGTCGGCGCTGACGCTGACCACCTCGGCGTCGAGCTGCGGTGTCAGCCAGCTCTTGAACGCCGTCACCCGGGTGCGCACGGCCTGGCCCTGATAGACCGCCGCGCGCTCATTCGGCCGGATACGAACGGAGGCTGTGATCTCGCCGACTTCCGGCACGATTTCGAGGATGGCCTCGCCGGGGCGAACGACGCCGCCGCGCGTGGAAAAGCGCAGATTGAGCACTTCGCCAGCCTGCGGCGCCACGACGACCGAACGGTTCAGCACATCCTGCGCCGAGTTGAGCCTTTCCTCGGCCTGCTGCAGATCGGTGCGCACCTGCAGCTGCTCGGCCGAGACCTGACGGCTGAAGGTCGTCTGCGCCTGGGCGATCTGCCCCTCGAGATCCAGTTCGAGATTGGCTGCCGATTGGGCATCAGTCCGCAGACGGCTGATCTCGACCTGCAGGGTCGCCACCTCGCGTTCCATCGCCCTTTCCTCGTCAACCCGTGCCATTTGCCGCGCGACGCGCTCGCGCAGGAGCTCGAGCTGTTCGCGGGCCGTCTCGAGGACACGCTGGGTCAGGGTGACCTGCTGGGCATGCAATTGGCGCGAGGACCGGGCCCCGTCGCGGCGCGCTTCGAGCACGGCCAGATCGGCCTCATAGGCCTGTTTCTGCTGGTGGAAGAGATCAAGCTGGCGCTCGATCACCTCGCCGCGTTCGACCGTGCCGAGCTCCATCGCGTCCAGCGCTGAAAAGTCCGGCTCGTCGAGACCATCGCGCAGCGCCAGCAGGCGCTGCAAGGATCCGGTCAGCGAGGCGATGTCCTGCATGATCTCGTCGCGCGCCGAGAGCGAGGCGGTCTCCTGCAGTGTCAGCAGGGGTTGGCCTGCCTCGACATGATCGCCATCGCGCACGTGCAATTCGTGGATTATGCCGCCCTCGAGATGCTGCACCACCTGGCGGCTGTTCTCGACCACGATCTGGCCCGACGCCGAAACCCCTTCGGCGAGCGGGACCAGGCCAGCCCAGGCGAGGAAGCCGCCCAGGCCGAGAAAGCAGATCAGCGCCGCGCGACGGACAAACGGGTCGGCCATCGGCCCGGCAGGTGCGATCGGTGTAGCGGCGGACGTCATCCGACAGCTCCCTGACCGCCGGCCGCGGCAGCGCCCGGTCCGGTGGCCAGTTTGAGATATTGTTCCGCCGTCGCGGAATGGACCGAGCCGCTGCGCAGGAGCAGAACTGTATCGGCGCGCTCGATCAGGCGGCGGTCATGGCTGGAGGCAATGATGATCGCGCCGCGGCTCGCCGCATCCACCAGCGCCTTGATCAGGACCGGCGCGGCAGCGGCATCCAGATTGGCGGTCGGCTCGTCGAGCAGGAGGAGCACCGGATCGCCAAACAGCGCCCGCGCCAGACCAACCATCTGGCGCTGTCCGGCCGAAAGGTGCGAACCACCCGGGCCGACGCGCGTGTCATAACCGTCCGGCAAGGCGACGATCATCTCGTGGGCACCGGCCGTCTTGGCGGCCAGGATAACGGCCTCATGCCCGGCATTGCCGAGGCGGCCGATATTCTCGGCAATGGTCGCGGGCAGCAATTCCACGTCCTGGGGCACATAGCCAACATAGCGGCCACGATCAGCACTGGCCCATTCATGCAGGGTGCGCCCACCGAGGCGCGCCGTGCCCGATCCCGGCATCCAGGCGCCCGAGAGCGTTTGCAGGAAGGTCGTCTTGCCGGCGCCATTTCCGCCCGCGAGCGCAATGATCTGTCCGCCCCGCGCAGTATAGCTGAACGGGTGGATGAGCGGCTGAGTGCCTCCGGGCACGACAACGGACAGACGTTCGAGCACAAGCGAGGCGTCCGGTCGCGGCAACGGCGTGAAGCTGGCCGTCTCATCGACATCCTCAAGGCTGGCCTCAAGCTGGACCCAGGCCTGCCAGGCCAGGACATTATTGCGCCAGCCGCCGACGATCTGGTCGATCGGGCCGAGCGCCCGCGCCAGGATGATCGAGGAAGCGACGATCGAACCGGCCGAGATGTCCTGCGACAGGGCGAGCGCGGCACCGCCGCCAAGAATGAAGATCTGCAGGATCTGCCGCGCCGTGCGCGAAATCGCCGTGAACTTGCCATCAGCCTTAGCGGCCTGCAGCGCGAAATTCTGTCCGGCGAGCTTGGCAGCCTGCCATTTGGCATAGGCCGAACGCACCAGGCCCATCGCCACCATGGCCGAGCGTTGCCGCTCCAGTCCGGCCGCCATCTCATTCGCGCCGGTCAGGGCGGACTGGGAATAGCGGCTGGCATCACGCGTTGTCATCTCGGCTGTGACAGCGACGGCAAACACAATGGCCGCGCCAACCAGTCCCAGCATGCCCAGAAACGGGTGAACCAGGAAGAGAGCGACCAGGAAGATCGGCGCGAAGGGGAGGTCGGCAAAGGGGATGACCGAACCCGACTGCAAGGATGTGTGGATGCGACCCGCCTGGGCCAGATCGCGCGACAGCGCCGGTGCACCGCCGGCGCCGGCTTCGAACCGGGCGAAGATTTTCGGCATCAGGAAATTGTCGACTTCCACCGCCGCCAGCGCACAGATCCGCCGCCGCGCCGCTTCGGCAGCGCCATAGACTGCGAGCAGAAACACCGCCAGCGCCGTCAGCCAGATCAGCGTATCCGTCGAGCCCGAGCTGAGCACGCGATCATAGACCTGGAGCATGTAGAGCGGTGAAACCAGAAGGAGCAGGTTTGACGCGAGGCTGAATCCGGCCATGGCGACAAAATAGGGTTTCAGCCGGGTTCTCACCTGGAGGGACAGCGGCTGTTTCATACTCTCTCCCACACGGTCAACTGACCCGGCCGTTCCGGCACCCGGCCACAACGGACACACTCAACGGCATGACACCCAGCGTGCGATGACCCATCGCCACTACTCTAGCCATATGCCTGTGCAGATGCCAGCCCGGCCGCCGGGCGCGGCAGATCACACGCGCTATTTGAGGCCGGCTCGCAACAGGTCGTGAAGGTGCAGAATGCCGACCGGGCGGCCATCCGGGTCGACAATGAAAAGCTGCATGATCTTGGCCTGCCCGGCCGTCATCTCGCGCAGGGCATCAGCGGCGAGCATGCCGGGCTGGCCGGTCTTCGGTGCCCGGGTCATGATAGCCACGGCCGGCTGGTCGAGCAGGGCATCGCCCATATGGCGGCGCAGATCACCATCGGTGATGATGCCGGTCAGGCGGCCCGCCTCATCGACAATACCGGCACAGCCAAAGCTCTTCACCGTCATTTCGATCAGCACCGCGCTCATTTTCGCGCCCTCCCCGATCAGCGGCATTGCGGCGCCGCAATGCATGATGTCAGAGGCCGTCGCCAGCGCCGCGCCGAGGGCGCCGCCCGGGTGGAAGGTCTTGAAATCCTTCGCCGTGAAACCGCGCCGCTCGAGCAGGGCAACGGCCAGGGCGTCGCCCAGCGCCATCATCAGCGTCGTCGATGTGGTCGGCGCGCGGGTTTCGCCACACGCTTCCGGCGCGTCGGGCAGGATGAGCTTGTAATCGGCGGCGCGCCCGAGCGTGCTATCGGCCTGGGATGTCATGCCGGCCAGCGGCACGGCAAACCGCCGGCAATAGGCGATCAGGTCGCCCAGCTCGCGCGTCTCACCGGATTTGGACAGGGCGAGGACGGCATCTTCCGGCGTGATCATGCCGAGATCGCCATGGCTGGCCTCGGTCGGATGGACGTAATAGGCGAGTGTGCCGGTCGAGGCGAGGGTCGCTGCGATCTTGCGCGCGACATGCCCCGATTTGCCGACACCGGAACAGATCACCCGTCCGCGCACGCCCGCCAGCCGGTCGACCGTCGCGGTGAAGGCCTGGTCAATGGAACCGATCAGGGCATCCAGTCCGTCGCGCTCAATGGCAATGACGCGGCGGGCCGAGACGATGGGGTCGTAATCAGTCATGCGGATGTCCTGAATTCGGGTCCGGCCACCATCGACGGCGCCAGCAAGACCCCCTCCATAACAGAACCGCGCACGTCCCGGGAAGGGACGTGCGCGGCTGGGTCGACAACAGTGTGCCCGAATTCCCGCAGGGGGGCGCAAGGCACCCGGGCAAGGTGTCGCCTGTGGCTGGAGCGGCAGGACCGGGGAAGCAGGGGTGCACTTCCCGGAAAACTCCGCTCTGACGCGAATACCAATATCACAGCTCGCCTGTCGGGGGTATCAAAATCATGCACAATTCGCCCGATGACGGCGGCACATCCTTGCCCGTGCGGCAGGGCCGGGCTATCGCTTTGCCACTGTCACAGGCAAGGAGATTCCGCGATGCCACAACTCGCCCTTATCCGTCACGGCCAGAGCAAGTGGAATCTGCAAAACCGCTTCACAGGCTGGGTCGATATTGACCTGACGGCCGATGGCGAGGCTCAGGCGCGCCATGCGGGCGATCTCCTGGCTGCGGCTGATTTCAAGCCGGACCGCGCCTTTTCCTCGGTACTGACGCGGGCTGTGCGCACCCTCAATTTCTGCCTGGAAGGCCTGCAACGCGTCTGGATCCCGGTCGATAAGTCCTGGCGGCTGAATGAGCGCCATTATGGTGCCCTCGCCGGTCTCGACAAGGACGAGACCCGCGCCATCCACGGGGCAGACCAGGTCAAGATCTGGCGCCGTTCCTTTGACATTCCGCCACCGCCGCTGGCAGAGGGCCATCCCGATCATCCCTCCAATGACGAACGCTATCGCGATGTCCCGCCGGCACTCCTGCCCAATTCGGAATCGCTGAAAATGACGCTCGAGCGGGTTGAGCCCGCCTGGGACGGGCTGATCGTCCCGCGCCTCGCTGCGGGCGAAAACATCATCGTCGCGGCGCACGGCAACAGCTTGCGGGCGCTGATCAAGCTCCTCTTCAACGTCAATGATCTCGACATTATCGATATCGAGGTTCCGACCGGAAACCCGCTTCTGATCGATCTCGACCCCGAGACCCTGGCGCCGGTCGCGGCCCGCTATCTCGATGCGGATCGGGCCAAGCCCCTGCCACCCCTGCCCTGAGATCATGTTCAGTCTCGCCGATCAGCGCTTCATGGACACGGCCCTGGCTCTGGCCATGGCGCAGCTCGGCCGTACGGCACCCAACCCGTCAGTGGGTTGCGTCCTGGTGCGGAATGGCCGGATCGTCGGGCGCGGCGCGACAGCTGATGGCGGCAGGCCCCATGCCGAGCGCCGTGCACTGGACGAAGCCGGTGAGTTGGCCCGCGGCAGCCACGCCTATGTGACGCTGGAGCCCTGCGCCTTCCACGGCAAGACCCCTCCCTGCGCCGACGCCCTCGTGGCCGCTGGTATCGCCGCTGTCGACATTGCCTGTCTCGATGCCCATCCGAAAGTCGATGGACGCGGCGTCGAGATTTTGCGGGCCGCCGGCATCACGGTAAGGACGGGCCTGCGCACGGATCAGGCCAGACCGGTCTATGACGGTTTTTTCCACCGGCTCGCAACCGGCTTGCCGCGCGTCTATGTCGACGCCAGACCGGCACGCTATGATGCCGAGCTGACAGCCCCGCTGACCGCCGATCTCGAAAAGGCCCTGCGCACGCTCGGCGAAGCCGGCGCCAACCGGGTCTGCGTCGCACCCGGCAGCCCCCTTGTGCCTTCCCTTGCCGCCGCCGGTCTGTTGGCTGCCGAGGCGGTTGCAGGCAACACTGTGCGTTAAGATTCCCGCGCTAGTCTTATTTACTATGACACTACCAGGCAGGAATCAGCCATGAACGGCCGGAAAATCGAGTATGTGAAGCTCGACCAGGCACAGGTCGATGCAATCTGTGACCGGCATGAGCGCCTCTGGTCGGGCCGCTCGGGCGGCGCGCGTGCCAGCTTTGCCTACTCAATCCTGGAAAACCTCAATCTTTCCAATCGTGACCTGTCCGACGCCGACTTCAGCGGCGCGGTCCTGCGCGGTGCCAATCTGTCAGGCGCGACGCTCAATAGCGCGATCTTCTTTGCCGCCGATTTGCGCCAGGCCTCCCTGGAGGGCGCCTGCCTGCGCCGCGCCGATTTGCGCGGTGCGATCATGCGCGGCGCCAATCTGACCGGCGCCGACATGACCGAGGCCGATCTGCGCGAAGGCGCGATCGCCCAGGTCGACAAGGAAAAGGGTCTCGCGATCCTGACCCACAAGACACAGACCAGCGACGCTGGAAAAGCCAATTTCAGCGGTGCCAATCTATCGCGATCAAAAATGGCTGGCATCACGGCCCAGACCGCAGATTTCACCGATGCTGTCCTGCTCGGCGCGCGGATGATCCGGGCGAATTTGCGCGGCTCCAGCTTCAACGGCGCCAATCTGGAAGGGGCCGACCTGTCGGGTTCTGATCTCACCGGCGTCGATTTCAGCAATAGCGTGATGATTGGCGTCAAGACGGCGATGTGCAAGACCGAGGGCATGAAGACCGACGGCGCGCTGACCAGCGCTGCCGTGGGGATTGATGCCAGCAATCTTGAAAACCCTGTCGCCAACCAGATCGCCTCTCATGTCAAATGGTGTGAGACCGATGGCCGTGAAGGCAAGCCGTCCCTGTTTGACGGCATGGATCTGCGCGGCCTGCACTCGCTCGCCGGCAAGACGCTGACGGCGTTTCACGCCCGCGGTTCGACGCTCTATGGTCTCGATCTGGAAGGTGCGCAATTGCAGGGCGCCCGGCTTGAACGCGCCGATCTGCGCATGGTCTGCCTGCGCGGTGCCGATTTGCGCGGCGCCGATCTGACCGGGGCCAATCTGGGCAATGCGGATCTGCGCGACTGCCAGTTCGGCCCGCTCTTGCTGGAAGGCAATCGCGTACTGCCCGCCTCTCTGGCCGGCAGCAAGGCCCGTTATGCCGACTTCCGCGGCGCCGATTTGCGCCAGGTCAAGGCGACCGGCGCGGACTTCTCCTACTCACGGCTGGACGGCGCCAATATCACCAAGGGCCGGTTCAGTGGTTCCTGCTTCTCCGGCGCGACGCTGGACAAGGACTTCCTCGACCTGGCCGAGGCCGTCGACGGCGCCATCGATATCAACGCCGCATAAAAATGGCGGCGAACCCATCGGTTCGCCGCCAGCATTCAGGGGTATGCCAAACTCAGAGTTATGATCGTGTGAAGACGGCCGTCAGGCAGCCTTGGTCTTGCGCGCTTCAATCAGCTGAGACGTCTTGGAGCCAGCGGCTCCGGTAATCTCGATCTTGCGCGGCTTCGCGGCTTCCGGAATCTCGCGGATCAGCTGCACGGTCAGAAGACCATTCTTGAGCGCAGCGCTCGACACTTTCACATGATCGGCCAGATGGAAGCGGCGCTCAAAGGCGCGTTCCGCGATCCCGCGATGCAGGAAACGGCGCGAGGCAGTTTCTTCCTTGGCAGCGATCTGGCCGGAAATGCGCAGGATGTTTTCCTGCACCTCGACCGAGAGGTCATCCTCGCCAAAGCCGGCGACGGCGAGCTCGATCACATACTCGTCTTCATCGACATGCTGGATGTTGAAGGGCGGATAGCCCTGGGATTCGATTTTGGTCGCTGAATCCATCATGTCGGCAAGGCGGTCAAAGCCAACGATCGAGCGGTAAAGGGGGGTGAAATCAACAGTTCTCATCTCAACTCATCCTCATTTTGAGCGATAAGGCCTCCCGGCAAACCATATGCCGGGTCTGAGCCGATCCGCGCCGCGCCAACTGGCCGCGACCGGATCGCAGGCCCCGTTATGGCGGCCTGCAAACTCCAGATGGGAAGTCGTTTCCCGCTCTTCAACCCCTGGAACCTCCTCGCGAGATTGCCTTGCGGCACGGGCTTGGCTAGGAGTGGGGGAGCTTTTAATGGAGAAGTCTTGATGATCCGGAATGTCCTGTTTGGCGCCATGGCGTCCTCGCTTGTTATCCTGGCTGGCTGCAGCCAACAGGCGGACCCTGCTGCCACAGACGACACGGCCGGCACCGAAACCGGCGCTCTTGCCGGGACAGATGCCGCGCTCGATGACGCCCTGGTGGATGGTATGGAATCAGAGCCAGCCGGCCCTGATCTGACCGTCCTGGGCAATGTGATCGCCGGCGACTGGCGCGAGGCAGATGCAGAGCGCGACGCCTTCCGGCATCCGGCGGAGACGCTCGAATTCTTCGGCATTGATCCGAGCGGAACAATTATCGAGATCTGGCCGGGCAGCGGCTGGTATACCGACGTTCTGGCGCCCTGGATCGCAGCCAATGGTGGCCAGTATGTCGCCGCGCACTTCTCCCTGAGCTCCGACAGCACAACCCGGCGCAATGCCCGTTCGGCCTTCGAGGCGCATGTGGCCGATCACGAGCTGTTCGGCAATATCCGCACCGTGGATTTTGGCCAGAATAGCGGCGACCTGGTCGAGCCGGGCACGGCCGACGCCGTGCTCACCTTCCGCAATGTCCACAACTGGATGATGTTCGGCTATGCTGAAAAGGCATTTGACGACTTCTACACGGCCCTGCGTCCCGGCGGCGTGCTCGGTGTCGTCGATCACCGCCTCTCCTCGACCCGCGAACAGGACCCGCAGGCCCGCTCGGGCTATGTGCAGCAAGATTACGTCATCGCCCTGGCGCGCGAGGCCGGGTTTGAATTCGTCGACGCCTCTGAGATCAATGCCAACCCCGCCGATACGGGGGATCACCCGTTCGGTGTGTGGACCCTGCCGCCGGTGCGCGAGTCGGCGGCCCGCGGCGAGCCGATGGCGCCCGATTTTGATCGTGATTTTTACGACTCGATCGGTGAGAGCGACCGCATGACCCTCTTGTTCAGAAAGCCGCTTGAAGCTGAAGCGTCTGCGACCGAAGGGGACGGCGAAGAGTGAGGCAATTGCGGTTCATAGCCACGGCAATCATGACAGCTGGCCTCCTGGCCAGCGCTGCCTTTGGCCAGGAGGAGACGGCGCACCAGATCCCGCTGGTGCGGCTCTTCCCCCACTGGCAGGACTATCTCGAATTGCCCGCCGATGACCGCAGCCAGTTTACGCTCGCCTACCGCCTCCACTCCAACCAGGGCGTCGCTGCAGAAGACATCCAGGTCAGCTATGCGGCCGAGGAAATCAGCGGCGCGCTTGCGCTCGACGCGCATGGCCGCGTCCTCAATCCACCCGACACCACGCTGATCGCGGCCAATCCGATCGCAACGATCAACCAGCCCCCCAATACTATGGGCATGAGTCTGGGCTTTGAGGCCCGCTTTGACGATGCCACGCGAATTGATCCCCATGATGCGGTCGCGGCCCTGCAACAGGCCAATCATGCCATGCGGCAGGTTGGCGGTGTCGCCTCACTCTTCGTGCCGGCGTTCAAGACCGTGATTTTTGTTTTCGAGGGCCCGGCGCCGGAAGCCTGGGCTGTGCGCAATAGCGGCGAACGCACGCCGCTCACCGTGCAGGAAGACCGCGTGATCTACCGGCCCAATGACCGCAATATGCGCGATGTCAGCGAGATTATTCTGGGCCGCGCACCGGACTTCATCCAGCTCGACAGCTAGACAGACGCTGGGTCCAGAAGGGCCAGCGCCTCGGCATGGAGCTCGGGGTTGGCGGCTGCGATGATCTGCCCGCCGCCGGAACAATCCCCGCCCGACCAATTGGTCATCACCCCGCCAGCGCCGCGCACGACCGGCAGGAGTGCGTGGACGTCATAGGGCTGCAGCCCGCTTTCGACGACAAGATCGATCCCGCCCATGGCGAGCATGGCGTAGGCATAGGCATCATAGCCAAAACGGCCAAGCCTGACCTTCCGGCGCAGAGCGTCGAAGACCTGCGCTTCCGCGCCCTGAAAGAGAAACGGGTCAGTCGTCGACAGGATCGCATCCGCGAGACGGCTGGTCTTGCGGGTCTGCAGGCTTTGCGTCCGGCTGCCGCGCTGATAGTGCGCACCACCCGGCCAGCCGGTAAAACGCTCTTCCGTATGGGGCTGGTCGATAAGGCCGATGCGCGGCTGATCATTTTGCGACAGCGCTATCAGCACTGTCCAGCTTGGCAGACCGGCGATGAAGGCGCGCGTGCCATCAATCGGATCAAGCACCCATTGGCGGCCATTCGTGGAAGGTTTGGCGGCAAATTCCTCGCCGAGAATACCGTCCTCCGGCGCCAGGTCGGCAAGCACGGCGCGCATGGCGGTTTCCGAGGCGCGGTCGGCAATCGTCACCGGATCGAAGCCGGCGGCAAGCTTGTTCTCGACATCCAGGGGCTGGCGGAAATAGGGCGCGATCGCGGCCCGCGCGGCATCAGCCATGCGGGCAGCGATATTCAGATCGGCCTGGTCTGGATCAGCTGACATGCCATGCGCCTAGCATGGCGGCGCGGCCCGCACCAGACGGGATGCGGGCCGTGTGCCGGATCAGGCTGCGTCGTTGGCCGCTTCTTCGGGCTCGAGCGATTTGGCCAGCTCGAGCAGACGCTTGCGGGGACGTTCACCGAGCCGGTAATAGGCGCGGATGAGATCCACTGTCTCTTTCTGCGAGAGCACGTCAGCCGCGAGATGGCCTTCGCTGACCACGTCGTCACGCTGGGACAGGCCCTCATAGAAATACTGCACCGGAACATCCAGCGACTCCGCGAGCTCGAACAAGCGGCTCGCGCTGACACGATTGGCGCCGCACTCGTATTTCTGGATCTGCTGGAATCGAATGCCCACGGACTCAGCCAATTGCTGCTGGGTAAGACCCAGGAGCCGGCGCCGGCGCCGCAGGCGCTTTCCAACGTGAAGGTCGATATCGTTTGTCATACCAGTAGCCGCCCATTCTTCGCCTGATGATGTGCGCCGCTGTGGGACGCTCACCTGAGACGAGAGCAAAGCGCGTGCCGCGCGAAGTGGGGGCATCATGCTCGCCTCATATGGGCATGATTATGACGAAACCAGCCCGTCGAGATCCTGACTGGTAAAATTATTGATAAATATACGTAATTTCTCGCGCAGCGCTTCGGCTTCGGGCCTCAGGGAGACCCTGTGTTCATGCAGATAAAGCGCCCGGCTGATCTCGATCTGGATCACATGCACACCCGTTTCGGGGCGTCCATAATGCTCGGTCGTGTGGCCTCCGGCATAGGGAGTGTTCCGAACTGCTACGAATCCGAGCGCATGCAGGCCCGCTTCGATGGAGGCGGTGATGCGCCCATCGCAGGACTGACCGAAGCGATCACCCAGGACGAAATCGACACCCGGTGCGCTGTGCTCGGGCATGGAATGCATGTCGAGCACGATCGCATAGCCGAAACTGGCGCGCAGGCGCTCAATCTCGGCGGCGAGACCGGCATGATAAGGGTGATAATATGTGGCCAACCGGGCTTCAGCATCATCCGCCTTGAGGCGGCGGCCATAGAGTGTTTGCCCATCGGCCGCGACCCGCGGAATAACCCCGAGCCCGCTCGTCACGCGGCGCGAGGGTGGATGGGCGATGCCTGCCAGCCGGTCGCGATACATGCCCGGATCAAGCTCGTCCGCGGCCCGGTTCACATCGACAAAGACGCGCGGGAAGAGCGCGCAGACCAGGCTTGCTCCGGCCCCGGGCGCATCCTCGATCAGGGTGTCGACATAGGCATCCTCGGACCGGCGAAGCCGCTCGACAGGAACCGGGGTCTGCGCGCATAATTCGTCACGATAATCGCGGCCGGAATGCGGTGAGGACAGGATGACGGGCCGGGCCTGTGTCTCGTCAGGCCGGACGATCCGGATGATCTCATCGATCGGCACCGATACCGGCATCCGCGTGGAATCAGGCCGGGCAGTCGAATCAGGCAGTGTCCGGGTTGTGACTGTCATTCTCGCAGAGTGGGCGGGTGCAGTTCACCGGTCAAGCTGCACCGCGCGTTCAGTGAGCTTTTACCTTAGCCGTGTATGGTTGCTTCCAAGTCTGTTTTCGCAAGGGTGGGACCCAAAGATGTGCAAGATTCTTCTGGCTGAAGATGATGATTCAATGCGGGACTTCCTGGCCAAGGCGCTCAAGCGCGCCGGGCATGACGTCACTGTCTGCTCCGATGGCGAGGAAGGTCTTGATGCTATTGGCGAAAAGGCCTCACGCTTCGACCTTCTCCTGACCGATATCGTGATGCCCGGGGTCGATGGAATCGAGCTTGCGCGCCGCGCGGCCGAAGTCGATCCGGCGCTCAAGATCATGTTTATCACCGGTTTTGCCGCCGTCGCCCTCAATCCTGGCTCCGGTGCACCGACGAATGCGAAAGTCCTCTCCAAGCCCTTCCACCTGCGCGAGCTGGTCGATGAAGTGGCCCGCGTGATGGCTGCCTGATCGCAAGCCCCAGCTAGTCGGAATGAAAAAAGCACCGCCCTTCCCGGCGGTGCTTTTTCGTGTCCGGTGACCGGCCAAAAAAAGAGCCCCCCGAAATCTCGAGGGGCTCTTCTTCATGTCTGGACCGGAAGGCTAGAGCCCGCCAGGTCCGCAATCCTCAGCAAGGAAGCGCTCGATTGCGGCAAGCGATTCGCGCTGCTGACGCGGATACCAGGGCAGGCTGTGCGGCTGATCATCAATGACCAGAAGCTCGGCATTCACCCGGTTGCGGATGGCATTATAGAAACCGGTCGAGTGGAAGAGCGGCACGCGCACATCCCGATCGCCGTGGAAGAGCAGGATCGGAATATTGGCGTGTTCGGTGTTTTGCATCGGATCCATGCCGGTGACCGTCCAACCCTGAACGGCCCGCTGGACCGGGTTTTCACTCCAATTGCTGCCGATCCGGGTGAGATCGCTGACCCCGGCACCGGCGATGGCGCACTGATAAGGGCTGTTATCGCGAACCGTCGCGGCGATGGCAGCAAATCCACCATAGGAATAGCCGAAGATCGCGATGCGATCCGGATCGGCAATGCCTTCGGAGACCAGCCAGGCTGCGCCGTCATCCTTGTCGTCCTGCATGGCCAGGCCCCATTGGGCATCGCCGGCACGCCAGAGATTGAGGCCCCAGCCCGACGAACCACGGTATTGTGGACGCAGGACGGCATAGCCGCGCGAGGTCAGGAATTGCGTCCAGCCACTTGCATCCCAGCCAGCATTATCGCGGGCCCATGGTCCACCGTGCGGATGGATAATGGTCGGCAGCGGGCCATCGGAAGGTTCCCAGCCTGCAGGCAGGGTCAGGAGAGCGGGGATGCGCAGACCGTCACGGGCGTTGTAATAGACCAGCTCGGTATCAGCCAGATCCGCAGGATCAATCCAGGGCCGCGAATTGCCCAGCAGGGTGATGTGCCCGTCCCGGAAGACATAATAGCTGGCCGGAGTGGAGCCGCTGCCAACCTGGAAGAGGATGGTGCCGAGCCCGTCTGTATAGTCGAGGATCGACACGCTTGCCGACGGGAAGAGACCGTCCAGCGTTTCCTGGGTCGCGGCCATGGTGGCATCGATCCAGTACACGCTGCTGGAGCTGGCGCCGCTATAGGTAAAGCCGAGCACCTGGTTGAAATTGCTTGGTTTACGGCCAAGGATCAGCCCGTTGATGCTGAAGCGCGGGTGCGCGAGGATCGGGCCGTCCGAATACTGCTGGGTCTGCGCGTCATAGGCATAGACCTGGGCCAGATCAGAAAACTGGTCGGTGATGACATAATACTGACCGGAGGCTTCGTCACGGCCGACCACGGCCACCGTATTGCGTTCACGCAGGTGATAGGTCAGCGGATCCTGCACCACGAATTCGCCAGTCGCATCGTTGCGGATCAGGGTCTTGCCGAGATAGTCGTCGCCAGCAATTGGCTCGATTTCGCTGCGGACAAGAATATCGCCATTGCGCGGGTCGAACAGATCGATACTGGTGCGGCCATTGGCGTGATACATGACCTCGGTCCGATCGGTGCGCAGATTATAGCGCAGATAGCTCGAGGCCAGCGTCGTCGCATTCAGGCGCCGGATGATGACATTGTCAGGGTCGAGAGGAAGGTCGGCAGCGACCGAGGCGGTGCCAGCCAGCTCAAGGCAGCGTTCCGTGTCGCGGCTGACGCCGATCGTACGGCGATTGGATGCGAAAGCCTCATCGAAGGAGGATTGCTCACCATTGGTGATATAGACCTGGTTCACGAAAGTCGCGGTGGCCCCGATCGTGCGGCCTTCGCCGCAGCCACCGAGCTGACCGGTCCATTCCTGACGTCCAACGACGAGAATGCGGTCGGCCTTGAGTGCCTGCGTGAAAATGAATTTCATGCTGTCACCGCTTGGCGTCACGATTGGCGGTGCGGAGAGATCATCCACCTGCCAGGTCGCCAGAGCGGTTTCTTCATTATTGCTGCCAGGCGAGGCAACAAGCGCGACGATCAGGTCGCCCTCTGCGCTCATGCTCACGGACTGGATATTGGGCTCACGGGCAAAATCATTTGCCGGAATGGGATGGTTGCGAAGTTCGGCATGGGCTGCCGAGGCAAGCCCGAGTGAAATCGCAAGCGAGACAATGGTTCGCTTCAACATGGCTGAATTTCTCCTCCTGTCGCGCGGCCGGGCCGGCGCGGTGACGATACCCTCACGGGATATTCTACGGGAAACCAGAGCGATCTCCCAGCCCGCGTTCGGCGGCTTTACAGATAAATGCCGTGACGATCGCCGGTATCGGTACTGTGCGAAGAAAAGGGGCGATGGTTTCCCATCGCCCCCAATTCTCACTTATTTTACAAAACCTTAGAAGGTTTTGGTGGCACGAACGAACAGGGTCCGGCCGCGCAGGTCATACTGGGTACCCGAAAGAGCGGTGTTGCCGCGACGGGTTGCCGAGCCAGTCGAGACTGACGGAGGCTCTTCGTCCCACAGGTTGGAGATACCACCCAGGATGGAGAGGGTGTCGCCCTGCCAGCGGACAGAGACGTCGTGGTAAACCGTACCTTCGATATTCACATCGTAGAAGGCGTTCGCTTGACCGAAGTAGGACGCGCGATTGGCCGAGTAGATGCTGTTCGAGGTGCCATCGATGTAGTTCATGAACCAGGAATAGGTCCAATCGCCACGACGAAGCTCGGTACGCATGTTGGCGACAAATTCAGGATCGCCGATGGTGCCATTGAAGTCGCTGGTGTCGAAGCCCGACTCCAGGGACGGATCGAACAGGAAGGTCTCGTCCTGGAAGGTCCAGGTGCTTTGACCTTCGATCGTCAGATCACCGATGTCCAGCTCGTGGGTATAGCGAACCGTCAGGTCGACGCCGGACGTGTTCTGCGAGTTGACGTTCAGATAGCTGTCACGGACTTCCGTAATCGCGTTGGCACCGAGCGTGGCACCGGGGCTGTTACGGTCGAACAACGTACAGAACTGGTTCGGGTAGTTATTGGCACCGTAGCAGCCGCCGAGGATCGCGCCGGCACCGAGTTGGGCAACCTGATTGTTCACTTCGATTTCGAAGTAATCAATCGCAACGCTGAGGGCAAAGCGCTCAGGCGTATAGACGAGGCCGACAGTGCGGGCCGTCGAGGTTTCCGATTCGAGAACGCCAGCACCGCCACCCGACACGATCGTCGCGGAGGAAGCCGCACCGGTGTAACCGAGCGGAATGCCTTCAGCGGCGCAGTTTGCGCGGATGTTGGCATTGGTGCTGTTTTCGTAATCGATACATGGATCGATGCTGGTCTGGCTCAGGAAGGCCGTCTGGTTGCCGAGGAACAGCTCATACAGAGCTGGAGCGCGGTAGGACGTACCTTGCGTAGCACGCAGGCGGAAGGTCGGCGTGATCTGCCAGTTTGCACCGGCCTTCCACACAGAGTCGCTGCCGGCAGAGTCATAATCGAAGACACGACCGGAAAGGTTGACCGAGAGGGATTCAAAGAAAGGAGCGCCGGTGATGACCGGAATCTCGATTTCGGTGAAGAACTCACGGACCGAGTCGTCGCCCTTGGTAACCAGAGCGCTGGACGAACCCCAGAGATCGCCATTCTGAGAAGCCTGATCAGGCTGGTCATCGATGGAGAAGGTGCGGTATTCGGCACCGACAGCCATGCCGACTGGGCCGGCTGGGAGGTCGAATAGATCACCGGTTGCGATAGCGGTGACAACAGTCTGCTCATATTCGGTGGTGCCGAGGGTATTGACGGTCAGTGCGTCATAGACAGCATCGCCGTAATTCCCGCTCAGGAAGTCATACGAAAGCGGATCATAGATCGGTGCATTCGCGTCAAAGCGGACGTCGCCGGAGACAGAGGCGCGAATGCCATTGCCTGCATATTCAGCGTTCGAGCGCGAGTACTGGGCCGAAACAGACCAGGACCAATCGCTGATGAAGCCGAGACCGGAGCCGAAGCCGCCGTCAAACTGCGTATTCAGCGAGTAGTAATCAACCGTGGCGCGGTTGTTGGAAGGCCACATCGTGACCGGCTGGAACAGACCGAGCGCGGTATCGAATGCCGGGTCATTGGCATAGCCGTAGACACCGAAGAAGCCTTGAACCGTCGCGCCGCCGATCAGCGGGAAGAACTGGCGCCAGCCATCCGACGTGGTTTCACGACGGGTGAAGAGAGCTTCGGACGACCAGTCAACACCACCGAGGATGTCGAGCGAATAGTCGGACGATGCATACAGGCTCATGCGTTCCTGACGGTTGATCGCGTCGGAGCTCAGAAGGCGGGCATCGTTGAGCACGTCTTCATAATAGGCTTCGCCAGCCGGATCGTCATAGCGGCCATTGCCACGCGGACGGTAGCCCGGCATTTCCGGCGTACCAACACCCGATGGATCAGGGATGTAGCGGTCGCCACCGAAGGCGCCGTTAACAATCGCGGTGTTGAAGTAGAGGTTGTTACAACCAGACAGGCTGGTGCCGGCCAGGATGGAACGGTCTTCACGATCGATGATGTTGCCACCAGGCGCGTCGCGCACGAGATCCTGAGGACAGCTCAGATATTCGCGATCACCGATGCTGAGGTCTTCACGGAGCTGGTATTCAGCCGCGAGGACGATGCTGCCGCGGTCGAAGTTGAAACCATAGGCACCATTGATGTCGTAGGTTTCACCACCACCAGCCAGCGGTGCGTTCACCGAAACCGTGATTTCCGGGCGGTCGATCGAGCGGCGGGTGATCACGTTGACCACGCCGGCAACGGCGTCCGAACCATAGATGGACGAGGCGCCGTCCTTCAGGATTTCGAAGCGCTGAATGATCGAAGCCGGGAGAACGTTGAGGTCGAACGAGCCAACCTGACCGCGCACACCGGCCGGACCAGGACGGTGGCCGTTGACCAGAACGAGCGTGCGCTGAGCACCGAGGCCGCGCAGCGAGATCGAGTTGATACCCGTACCACCTTCGACGACATAGCCGCCGAACTGGTTGTTCAGCTGCACAGAGCCGGAAGCGACGCTGGCGCCCTGGAGCATTTCAGCCGGGTCAACCAGGCCTTCCAGAGTTGCGATTTCCGCGTTCACGACCTGGATAGGCGCGGCGGACGTAAATTCACTGCGGCGAATGAGCGAGCCGGTAACAACGATGACTTCTTCGTCGTCGGCTTCGTCCTCAGCTGCGGTTGTCTGCGCGTAAGCTGGCGAAACAGCCAGACCCACGGCAGCAAAACCGGCAAGAATGGTCGAACGCAGCAAGCGTTCGCGATCCCAGATATTGCTCACGATCATACCCCTTTTTGTGTCTTCGTGGTGGTCGGCGCGTGCCGTTTATAGCTTCCGCGCTTGGCCGGGATTACCCGACCTATGACCGCATAAGAGGAGAAAGGGGCCTGCGGAACAAGCGCTCGACGCGGCCAGAACGTATTTCGATCACCAATGTTGCAAAAAAGCCATAAATGCTGACCAAGCGATCAAGGGTGAACAAGCCGCGACAGACCGACTCATTCCTGCGATGAATCGCCCGTCAAACGACAAACTGCATCGGCACTGAAATAGACCGGCAATTGCTCCTTGCCTCGGCCAGCGACGGACGCTAGATACTCGGCTCCTCGCACGGATGGGCGATTAGCTCAGCGGGAGAGCACTTCGTTGACATCGAAGGGGTCACTGGTTCAATCCCAGTATCGCCCACCATCCGTCTCCCCTTACATCGCCTGCCGCCGCACTGATGACCCGTCAGGACGGCAACATCAGCAGCCGGGCTTTCCGCTGCCCGGACAAACGCCTATCTCTGCGTCAGCAATGGTGCCGGGAGAGTTGTGGAGGTCGTGATGGATCATCGGGTAGAAAAAGCGCTCTCGGGCATCAAGGAACGTCAGTCGGGGCGCAATATCGTCGCTGCCGGGCGGGTTGATTCCGTCAGCGTCGCCGGTGATACGGCGACGATCGTGCTGACCCCGCCCGTGGCCGGCAATGCCGATCTCGACCGGCTACAGCCCGACATCGAGAAAGCGGTCGGCAAGATCAAGGGCATCAACCGTGTCCGCGTCATCATGACGGCGCATCGCGAGGGCTCGAACAAGCCTGCCCCGGCCGCACATGGCCACGCCCATCCCCACAAGCCCGCCGCCAAACCTGTCATCAAGGCGGCGCGGCGCATCATCGCCGTCGCTTCGGGCAAGGGCGGCGTCGGCAAGTCGACGGTTGCCGCCAATATGGCGGTTGCGCTCGCGCGCGACGGGCTGAAGGTCGGCCTGCTCGACGCGGATATCTACGGTCCCTCGGCACCGCGCCTGTTCGGCATTGTCGACGCGCCGGGCCTGCGCAAGACCGATGGCGGCGTGCAGCCAATTACCGCGCACGGCGTCAAGCTGGTCTCGATCGGCTTTGTCGTGAAGCCGGGCGCACCGGTCGTCTGGCGCGGCCCCATGGTGCAGGGCGCCATCCGGCAATTCATGACCGATACCGAATGGGGTGATCTCGACGTTCTGATTCTCGACATGCCCCCGGGGACCGGCGATGCCCAGCTCGCCATCGCCCAGGACCTGCCGGTCGATGGCGCCGTCATCGTCTCGACGCCGCAGGATCTGGCGCTCGACGATGCGCGCAAGGCCATCGGCCTGTTCGAGCAGACCCACATCCCGATTCTCGGCATTGTCGAGAATATGAGCAGCTTCATCTGCCCGCATTGCGGCGAAAGCAGCGATATCTTCGGCCATGGCGGCGCCAAGGCAGAAGCGGAGCGGATCGGTGTCGCCTTCCTCGGCGAAATCCCGCTGCATCCGAATCTGCGCACAGCCTCGGATGAGGGCCGCCCCGCTGCTCTGGACGACACGCCCGTCGGCCGCGCCTTCCTCAAGGCCGCCAAGGCTGCGCTCGAGGCAGCGGAACTGGCCTCCAAGCCGGCACCGACAATCGAATTCGCCTAGTCGGCCAGGCGTAGCGGCGTCGCGGCGATCCCGCCCGGCGCCACCACCCCGAAGACCTCGGCGATCCGGGTCTCTGACAGGCTGAGCGCTGGCGGCCCGTCGGCCAGTATCCGCCCGGACTGCATCAGGACGGCGCGGTCGGCATAGCGGGCGACAAGGTCCAGCGCGTGGGCGGCGACAATCACCAGCGCCCCGCGATCAGCCTCGGCGCGCAGGATTTCCATCACACCAAGCTGATGGCGCGGATCGAGCGCCGCCGTTGGTTCATCAAGCAGCAGGATTTGCGCGTCCGTCGCCAGCACGCGGGCCAGCAGCACCCGCGCCCGTTCACCCGAGGAGAGCTGGTCAAAGGCACGATCCGCCAGGTCGGCAATGCCGGCACGCGCGAGCGCCTGGTCAATCGCGGCCTCGTCTGCATCGGTCAGCCGGCGCAGGGGTTTCAGCCAGGGCACCCGCCCCAGCGCGACGATGCGCCTGACCGGCATGGGCCAGGCCGAGCGGCCATCGGCCGGCAGATAGGCGAGCGACCGCGCCCGCCATCGCGCGGAATGCTGCAGGAGGGGCTTACCATCAATCTCGACCGAGCCCGAGGCCGGCGAGGCCAGTCCGGCACACAGGCGCAATAGCGTGGACTTCCCGGCGCCATTGGGTCCGGCCAGGGCGATGAGTTCGCCGCTGCCGGCGGCCAGGCAAACCCCGTCCAGCGCAGGCCGCGCACCATAGCCGAAACCGGCTGATTTGAGCTCCAGCCGCATCACACAGCCCTCCCCGGCAAATGGCGCACCAGCCAGAGAAAGAAGGGCGCACCGATCAGCGCCGTCAGCACACCAAGATAAAGCGGCATGCCGGGCCCGGAGAGCAGGCGCGTCGCCAGGTCGGCGAGCAGGATCAGCATCGCCCCGCCCAGCGCCGAGGGCAGGATGAGCGCGCCGGGGCGATGTCCCGTCAGGGGCCGCAGAAGATGCGGCACGACGAGGCCGACAAAGCCGATCGCACCCGCCACCGCGACGCCTGCGCCGACGGCCAGCGCCGTCCCGCAGACGACAAGGAGCCGCAGCCGCACAGGATCAATGCCCAGGCTGCGCGCCGTGTCCTCACCCAGGCTCAACGCATCGAGCCCGCGCGGCGTCAGGGCCAGCAAGGCCAGCCCGCAGGCCACCAGCGGCGCGGCGAAGCGCACCTCGTTCCAGCTGGCATCCTGCAAGGACCCCATCAGCCAGTAGGCGATCTCGGCCAGGGCCCAGGGATTGGGCGCGAGATTCATCAAGAGCGCCGTCAGCGCCGTGGCCAATGAGCCAATCGCGACGCCGGCGAGAATGAGCGTCGTCGCACTGGCCCGCGGTCCGGCCAGTAGGAGAAGCGCGCCGACACCGGCTGCGGCCGCCAGGATCGCCGCAAGCGGCACAGCCAGAACAGCCCCGCCGGCAAAGCCGAAATAGAGCGCGCTCACAGCCCCCAACCCGGCGCTCGACGAGATGCCCACGACACCCGGATCGGCCAGCGGATTGCGGAAATAGCCCTGCAGGACAGCACCCGAAGCGCCCAGGCCGGCACCCAGAACGAGGCCAAGAATGGCGCGTGGCAGCCGCAATTCGCGCAGGATCAAGGCTGGCAGCTCATCACGGCCATCCAGCGCAGCGATCAGGTCGCCAAAGGTCAGGCGGCCATCGCCGAGAAAGAGCGCCGCCACGAAGCAGGCCACGAGCCCCGCAGCCAGCAGAAGGTTGAGCCGGACCGGGGTCATGCGCCCTCCCCGCCATGCGCGGCGGCCCAGGCATCCAGCGCATCGGCAATCGCCTCGGCAGCATGGATCAGGCGCGGACCGGCACAGGGCCAGTCGCCACTGGCGATATCGACCCGGTCGGCCTGGTCGAGCAAACGGCGATAGGCCGCGTGCCGTGTGGCGCGGCTGAGCAGACCGGCATAGCCGTCCTCAACATAGCTCGTCAGCACGATATCGGCCTCCAGGGTCAGGGCGAGCTCGGGGTCAGCGCGGCCCCAACCCGTCACCCCGTTTGCCGCCGCGACATTGCGCGCCCCGGCGGCGCGGATCGCAGCGTCGACATAAGTGCCCGCTCCCGCCGATCCGCCCGAGGCACTGAGATAGACGACGCCAGGAACGGCACCGCGCGCCTGGGCCCGCGCGTCAAGCGCTGTGAGGCGGCGATCCAGATCGGCGATCTGCTCCGCGGCGGCATTTGGCTGTCCCAGCGCTTCACCCAAACGCTCCAGATTGATGCGCACGCCCGCGAAATCCTCAGCCCAGGCGAGCTCGAATGACAGCCTGCCGGTCCGTTGCAGCAGGCTGGCCGTCCGGCCGCCCTCACCAGCACCAAAGACAGTCAGCCCGGGATCAAGGACGAGCAGGCGCTCCGCATCGGGCCAGGCGCGCGGTAGATGACGCGCCCAGTCCGGTGCGGCCGAGACGGGCTGATCGGCCTGCCAGGACAGGGCCGTGATCGCCTCGCGCGGGACCAGGGCCAGCACATAGGCATCGCCGCACAGCGAGGCGGACACAATGCCGCCTCGCTGCCCGGTTTCCTGGCCCAGCGCGGCCGCTGGCTCAGCCGTGGCGAAAGCGCAGGCCGAGATACAGGCCGCGGCCAGGCGAGTGATAGCCAAAAACATCCTGATACTCCTCATCGAGCAGGTTTTCGCCGCGGGCATAGAGCTCCACCCCGCCGCCAGCCTGCCAGCGCAATTGTCCGCCCACCAGCGTATAGGCATCCAGCGTCACATCCTGATAGGTGCCAAAATCGGTATCGGTCTGCTCACCCGTATGGTCGAGGGTCAGCGCCCCGGACCAGGCCGAGGCTTCGGGGTGCCAGTCCACAGTCAGCGAGGCGAGACGTTCCGGCCGGCGGATCTCGGCCATGCCATTCTGCTCGCTCTGCATCAACGTGGCCGACCCCGCCAGGGAGACGGCGGGTGACACATCCCAGGCCGCGGACACTTCCAGCCCCGACCGGTCAGACCGGGTCAGGGCATTGCGCGCCGTGGACGGGGAGACGGCGAAATCAGTGTAGATCTCATCGTCCAGCCGCGAGCGGAACAGAACCGCCGAGACCTGGCCCTGTCCGTCAGCAAAGGACTGGTCCCAGCCCAGCTCCCAGCCTTGCGAGCGCTCCGGCTTGAGATCAGGATTGCCGATGAAATAGGCCGGGTAATAGCCAAAGAGTTCGAACACGCCGGGATTTTTCACCCCTTCGCCGCCACCCAGCCGGAGCCGGCCACCGATCGCCTCGAAATCCCACGCCACACCCGCGCGCCAGGTCAGCGCATCGGCGAAGCGGTCGTTCTGCTCATGGCGCAGCGAGGCGGTAATATCCAGCGGTCCGCGCGCCAGGCCATAATCCATTGCCAGCGCAGTTGTGGAGAGACTTTGACGCTGATTGGCTGGCGAGCCCGGACCGGCGTCATTGCGGGTCCGGTCCTGTTCGTATTCCGCCAGGCCTGTCAGCCGGTGGGAGATGGTGCCGGACTGCCACAGCGCCGTGGCCTGGTAATGGGTCTGGGTGCGCTGGCCCTGCGAGAGGGCGTCCCGCCGGCCGCCGGTGAAACTGCCCGACTGATCGTCGGTAAGCTGGACCGCGATCTCGTGCTGCAGCTGGAAATCCGGGCCGTCCTGATCGATCCGCAGGCCTGCGCGGGCGAAAACCTGATCGCCCATGCGCAGCCCGTCTGTCTGATCGAGCCGGCCATCATAATCCGTGTCGGCATCCGATTCAGAGCGATAGCCGATCCAGCGCAAGCCGAGATCGAGCTGAACATCCTCGCCCCAATTCCGGCCGGTCAGCAGGGATGCGGTCTGGTTGCGATAGCCATCACGCTCGCCGCCAAGACCGGCGACATCAATCCCGGCGGTTTCGATGGCACCGGCATCGACGGCGACATAGCCCTGATCAAAGCCTTCCGCGAGCCGCAGGGTGAGGCGCGAGCTCTCGAAGGAACCGGCCTCGGCGCGCAGGCTGAGCTGGCGGCCCGCCTGCGGAACTGCGGATCGTATCGAGATCACGCCGCCAATGGCATCCGCGCCCCAAAGCGCCGATTGCTCGCCGCGCGAGACCTCGACCGAGGCGAGATCGTCAAAGGCGAAATGGGCGAAATCCGCCTCACCGGTAAAGGGGCTGGCCGCTTCTATGCCGTCGATCAGGACCAGGACGTGATTGGCTTCCGATCCGCGGGCGCGAATCTGGGTCAAACCGCCCGCATTGCCCGAATGCGAGACAGCCAGGCCAGGCACGGCCCGGAGCAGGTCGGCGATATAAACCGACCCCCTCGCCTCGATCATCGCCGCATCCAGCAGGGAGATGCTGGCCGTCGCATCGGACGGGGCGAGCGGGATTCTTGCGCCGGTGACATAGACAATATCGTCAGCATCAGCGCTCTGGGCCGAGGCCAGAGGGGCGGCCGCCAGGGCCAGACTTGCCAGCGCCAGGCCGGACTTCAAACAGGTACGCATACACGTCTCCAAGGCTTTGGAGCCGGCGCACAGCGACGCCGGCCAGTTGCACGGAGTCGTCAGAAAACGGTGGGTACCGCGTCAGTCTCGCGTGATCCCGCGCGAGCGGACAGACGACGGTGAGGGCAGGTCTTCCGGCTTGCGGGTCGTCACGAACGATGCGCCTTCCCAGGTTGCCCCAGTGGCTATGTGCATCGCCGCTCACCGCCTACGGCTGCGGGTACAGCGCCGGACTTGGTGTTGCCACCTTACCGGCTTCCCGATTAATCCCTTGAGGGAACCATCACGCGGCGCAAGCTAGTCGCAGGCAGCGGCGCTGGCAATCTCGGCGCCGCAGTCAGTCCCGCGACGGCGCTTCCAGCATGGCCTCCAGCGCGCGGATCCGCTGATGCAGCGCGCGGTCACGCACTTTCTGCGGCTGTGAAAGGGATTTCTCGAGCGCCCGCAATTCACGCTGCGTCTTGCGCCAGCGCGCCCAGAGCACAAAAACTTTCGGCCCGTCTACCAGATAGCGGCGCCACATGCGGCGGGGCTCCTGGGCCAGACGGTGCAGCCATTCGATGCGGGCATTCTGCATCCAGACCGGCGCACGCTCGGCCTTGCCGCCGAGGAAATCGAGCGAGGCTCCGACGCACAATCCCAGACCGGTACAATCACCCCGGTCTAGACAGGCTTCGGCGACCATTTCCTGCTGTGGTGAGCCGACGCACATGAAGATGAAGCGCGCCGGATTCTCGGCAACAAATCGGGCACACTCATCGAGCGCCTCGCGATTATGGCGCAGGCCCATGGGCGGCTCGTGCGAGCGCAGATCGGTCAGGCCATAGCGCTGCCGGACAGCCTCGATGACGTCCGGGGAACCGCCGATGACCGTGACGGTCTCGTTCGGGTCGATTACGGTTTCAAACAGGCGCGCCGTCAGGTCGGAGCCGGGCGTGACGTCAATACGCTCGCCGGAGACGCGGCCGATCAGCTCAAGCACGCGGCTGTCGCACACGGTCAGCCAGGCCTGTGCGTAGAGGGTCGCCAGCACGGTATCGCGCTCAAGCCGGACGAGATGGTCAACGTTTGGCGTGACAACAAAGGCGAAGGGCTTTTTGGGATCACGCTCGCTGATCCGGCGCATGGCGGTGTCCAGGCCGATCTTGTCGAACGCCGAATTGAGAAACCACACATGCCGCGAGCCGGAACGCCGGTCCTGGAATTGTGCATTATCAGCCAACTGGTTCATCGAATTTCCGTCCCGTTTCGCGCCACAAGCGAAGAGTTCAGGGGAAATTCTGCAAATCCCGGGCCGGAAAAAGTGCGGCGGGTCTGCATCCAAACGGGATTGCGGCGGCATCTATGTCTCGTGGGGAAGCACGGGAAGCGCCAATGATCATCAAGTCCATTCTTGCTGTCGCCGCCATGTCGGCCGCCATCAGCTCACCGCTTGCCGTGCCCATGGCCATCGGCATCCCGGTTTCCCTCGTGCTCGGGCCGGTCGCCATCTCCTCAGCGCCGGAAACGCCCTTCGATGTGGACTTCTCCGCCGCCTGCCTGATCGATGAGTGCCCGCTGGTGGAATTGCGATACGGCGCCCCGGGTGAGGAAAGCTTCCGCATCGGACTCTAGAGCCGGGCTCTAGCTGAGGCGTTTGAGCTGCCGCCAGGTGAAGCGAGTCGACTGGAAACAGGCCCGCCCGTCGCGCTCCAGCGCACCCGGCTCACCACACAGATCACTCGCCAAGGCCTCGGCCAGCAGAGGCGCATGGGCAAAGCCGCGGGATCCGAAACCGGACAGGATGAATTGCCGCGCGGGCCCGGGCGGGCCAGGCTTGATCCGCGGCAGTCGGCCCGTCGCGTATTCCCGCCAGCGCTCGACAAAACCGGTATCCGGAAGCGGCCCGGAAACCGGGAATTGATCCGCCGTCACACCGCGCACCCCTGACCAGCCCCGCAAGACTGTCTCGCCAAGCCGGGCCGTATAACCGGGCCGGTAGCGCGCCAGATCGGCACGAAACTCTGCCGCCGCCATCGCCATGGAAGGCAGCCCGGCATCGCGGACATGCGTCGCCCCCAGCATTACCCCGCCACCCGGCGCCGCGCAGGCATAGCCGCCCCAGACCAGCGCCCGCTCAGGGGCTGGTCCGTCGACCACGACCACCTGTCCGGCGCTGGCCGCAACCGGCTCAAACACAGCCCCGGTCTGCGCGCCCCCGGCATGCACGACCAGACCGGCCTCTTCAATCACGCCGCCATCGGCATCGATGAGGCGCACGCCCTCGCCGGTCTCTTCAATGCGCGCCACCTGGCCGCGCCGCACATCGCTGTCACCGAGGAGAAAATCGACCAGCCGGGCCGGCTCGAACCGGGCGGCAGCCATCTGCCACAACCCGTCCTCATCCCAGGAAAAACCGTCATCCATCAGAGCGGCCATTTCCTGCAACCGCCCGGCATCTGCCGCATCCTTGGCAAGGCGCAGCACGCCTTCCGGATAGAAGCCCTCCTGGCCGTCATAGAGACGCCGGGCGAATTCAAAGGCGGCCAGGGTGGCGCGAACATGGGGCCGGTCGAGACGCTCCAGTCGCGGCGTCAGGAGACCGGCGGGTGCGCCCGAGGCGCCGGCGGCGGGGCCGGCAGCATCAATCACAATATGGTCGCGGCCTCGCAGCCGCAGCGCTTGCGCCAGGCTGGCACCGGCAATGCCCGCGCCAATGATGGCGACGCGTCCCGATTGCGGCTCGGTGCGCTCAACCGGTGAAGTCTCCGCCTGCCATTCCGGGCCGGAATAGATCGCTTCCAGCCGCTCGCGCTTGCGGCCAAAGCCGGGCTGTTTGGCAACGGCAAAGCCGGCTTGCTGCAATCCGCGGCGCACAGCACCGGCAACGGTGAAGGTCGCCGCCCTCGCTCCGGGCCGCGAAAGCTGCCCGATCCGGTTGAGCACGGCTTGCGACCACATCGCCTCATTGCGGTCCGGCGCAAAGCCGTCGAGGAACCAGGCATCGACGCGCGCCTCGATCTGGGCCAGCGCAGCTTCCGCCTCATCCTGGAACAGGGTGATGGTGAAACGGTCGGCCGGGAAGATCAGGCGATGCGCACCCTTGAGACCGGAAGGCCATTGCGCCAGCAATTGATCGGTCAGATGACGCAGGCCCGGCCAGGCGGCAAAGGCGCGCGCAGCGTCCGCGCGCGGCAGCGGGTGTTTCTCGACGCTGAGAAAATGGAGCCAGCCGCCCGGCTCCCCGTGACTGCGCCACAATTCCCACAGAGCCAGAGCGTTGAGGCCGGTGCCAAAACCCAGCTCGCCGATGACATAGAGCGGCTTGCCCTGCCAGGCATGGGGCAGGTCGCAGCCCTTGAGGAAGACAGCGCGGCTCTCCTCGAGACCGTCCTCAACGGAGAAATAGATATCGCCATAGCCGCTGGCGCGCGGGCCGCTGGCATTTTGCCAGTCCAGCTGCGGCGGCGTGCAATAGAGACCCGTCGCTGTCATCCCAGTGACGCGGTAAATTTGGCAAAGGCCATCAGCCCTTCCGGCCAGGGTCCGTGACCACTGGCAGCGTCGAAATGACCGGCAGCCCCGGCATCGCCAAAGCGCGCGCCCCAATCGGCCGCCCAGCCCTCGGCCTTGGCCTGGTCGCATGTCGGGTCATTGGAGCTGGCCAGCAGCAGGGCCGGAAATCCCAGCGGCGTGCGCGGCACAGGCGCAAAGCCGTGATCGCCGTATTTCTCCGCCAACTCAGGCCGCTCCCAATCGGAAACGCCAACGAGGAAGGCGCCGGCGATCTTCTCGCGGTCCAGCTGCCCGGCGGCATGCGCCACGGTCAGCACCCCGACGGAATGGGCAATCAGGATGACCGGCTTTTGCGCCGCCTCGACAGCGGCAACAAGATTGGCACACCAGGCCTCGCGGCGCGGGCGTTTCCAGTCGGCCTGCTCCACCCGGCGCGCCGTAGACATGCGCTCAAGCCAGCGCCCCTGCCAGTCAAAGGGTGAGGCATTGCCCAGACCAGGAATAATGAGGAGTTCAGCGTCCGCGATTTTCATGACGCCCTTCTAGCGCCAAAATTTTCCTCGATAAATGATGGCAGGCGGGAAATTGCGCTGGTCCGCAGTATTCCCGCCTCCGGTTTTCCCTTATGGATCGGCGCATTATCCCGGCCTGCGAACAATTGGAGAAACGCGTTGGCGATTGACTGGACATCCCTCATCCGGGAATTTGTGACACTGCTTGTTGTCATCGACCCGGTTGGCACCATCCCGGTCTATCTGTTTGCTGTGCAGCGTGTGCCCGCCGAGCTGCATCGCAGTTTCGTCTTCCGCGCCGTCGCCATCGCCACCCTCGTGCTGCTGGCCTTCCTTATTGCGGGACAATTCCTGCTCGAAATGCTCGGCTTGCGCTTTGGCTCCTTCCAGATTGCCGGCGGGATCGTGCTCTTCCTGTTCGCGATGACCATGGTGTTCGGGGATTCAAAGCCCGTCCGTGAAATTGAGGCGGCCGGACGCGATCATCTGGATGGCGCCGTGTTTCCGCTCGCCATGCCGTCCATCGCCTCCCCCGGTGCGATGCTCGCTGTCGTCGTGCTGACCGATAATCACACCGAGTCGCTGGCCGATCAGACGGTCACAGCTGGATTGCTCGGCCTCGTCCTCCTCCTGACACTGGTTCTGCTGCTCGCGGCCAGCAGTGTTTACAAGGTCATCGGAAGCACCGGCGCGAGCATCATCAGCCGGGTTATGGGCATTATCCTGGCGACCATTGCTGTCGACGCCATTCTCGGCGGCTTTGACGAGCTCGGCCTGCTGGAGGTCGAACCTCCCGCCGTCAGCAGCCTGCTGGAATAAGCCGGGCCGCGAAACGCAAAAGCGCGCGGCCTTGAGAGCCGCGCGCCTGCATGGAGTAGAGGTGGATCGTCTGACTAGCCGACTTCGGCCGGGATGGCATCGAGGGCTGTTTCCATCTCGAGGAAGGAAGGCTGCATCTTGGTCGGGATGCCGCCGCGGCCGATCTCGACGGAGATCTGGGCGGCATTGCCGTGCAGGTGGGCGACGAGCACAGACTGGATAATTCTATAGAAGCCGCTTTCTTCGTCATAGATTGCCGACATATAGGCGGCGAAGGGACCAACAAAGCCGTAGGCGATAAACACGCCGAGAAAGGTTCCGACCAGGGCGCCGCCGATATAGCCACCGAGCACGGCTGGCGGGCTCTCGATCGCCCCCATGGTCTTGATCACGCCAAGCACGGCAGCAACGATGCCCAGTGCGGGCAGACCGTCGGCCATGGTCTGCATGGCATGTGCAGGATCGGCGGCCTCGTGATGGTGCTTCTCGAGCAGTTTCTCCATGTGATCTTCGACCTGGTGTGGATCTTCCAGATTCATCGTCATCATGCGCAGCGTGTCGCAAATGAAATCAATCGCGAAATGATCTTTCATAATCCGCGGATAACGCGTGAAGATCGAGCTCTCCTTGGGATTTTCGATGTGAGACTCCAGCGCGATAACGCCCTTCGTCTTCATCATCTTGGTCAGGAGAAAGAGGAGGGACAGAAGGTCCGAATAGTCGGAGGCCTTCCATTTGGAGCCGGTGAAAACCTTGCCAAGATCGCCCAGGGTCTTGATGACCGTTTTAGGTTTATTGCCGATCAGGAATGCGCCCGCAGCCGCCCCGCCGATCATCATCATCTCATAGGGCAGCGAGTGCAAGATAACGTCGAATCGTCCGCCTGAGAGCGTGAAGCCCCCAAACACCATGACGAACACGATTATGATGCCGATAATCTGAAACATTTACCCGTCCACCCATCTCACATCCGGACATTTATGCCGTCCGATTTGATGGCACTATGACGCGGTAAGCTTAATGTCCGGTTGAACGCCTGTTATCGGCGTGTTTACGAGATCGACCCTTGCCAAGCTGCGCGACGCTGATGAATGTGCGCGTCCCATGACCCCGCTCTATGATCCCACAAACCCGTCAGGCCCGCGCCAGCGGACTGCCGCCTTCCGCCTGCTCTTCCTGTGCCTGATGGCGACGGGCATCGGCAATAACATGCTGTTTGCCATCCTGCCGCCGCTGGCGCGCAAGCTGGCCGTGCCGGAATACTGGGTCGGGGCGATCTATACGGTCTCGGCAGTCCTCTTCATGACGATGACGCCGATCTGGGGTGCCCTGTCCGACCGGCGCGGCCGCAAGCCGTTGATCATTTTCGGGCTTTCCGCCTTCGCCTGCTCCACGCTGATATTCGCCGCGGCGGCCTGGGCAGGCGAATCCGGCTGGGTGCCGCCACTCGCCGCCATCTTCGCCATGGCGCTGGCACGCACCCTGTTCGGCTCGCTCGGCTCGGCCACCAATCCCGCCGCCCAGGCCTATGTCGCCGACCGCACCAGTCCGGAGGAGCGCACTGAAGCACTGGCCGGGCTGACGGCCGCCTTCGGGCTCGGTGCTGTCATCGGGCCTACCCTGGCGGCAGCCTTTGTCGATGTGGTGGGCGTGGCGCTCTTCATGGTGATGATCTCCGCCTCGGTCGCCGGCAGCGCGTTTGCCGTCTGGCGTTTCCTGCCCGAGCAGACGCCGCCACAAGTCCAGGCTCGCCCCCTCAACCCGCTCAAGCAATTCGGCTTTGCGGCCGATCCGCGCATCCTGCCCTTCGTGATCTATGGCGCGCTGATCTGGATCATCCAGTCGCTCGGCCTTTCAACGCTCTCCTTCTTCGTGATGGATGCGCTGCATCTCGATGAGAGCCAGGGCCTGCAAATGTCGGCGATTGCGCTGGCTGCGGGGGCTGGCGCGCTGATCGTCGCCCAGCTCATCTTCATTCCGGCGCTGAAAGCCAGCCCGCGCATCCTGATGTCGCTGGGCACGCTGATCTCGGCCATTGGCAGCTGCGTCATGCTGATCGCCCCGAATTATGCCGGCATCGTCTTCGCCTATCTCATGACCAGTTTCGCTTTCGGCCTCGCGCGTTCGGGCTTCACCGGCGGGGCCTCGATTGCCGTCGAGCCGGAAGAACAGGGCCGCGTCGCCGGCCTGACCACGGCAACCGCCGGTCTCGGCTTCATCATCGGCCCGGTCGGCGGCCTCTTCATGTATCACCAGCTGGGCCATCACAGCCCCTATATCGCCGCGGCCATCCTCAGCCTGGCCGCCCTGGCCCTGGCCTGGTGGCACCCGGGCATTGCGCGTGTGAAGAGCGTGGTGACGGTGAAGACGGAACCTTGAACGCCCTATTGCGTGCGCGCGGCCAGGGCCGCAATGACCGCATCATACATCGCCCGACCGGCATAACCGTCGGCGGGCACGCCCTGTGAGCGCTGGAAGGCGCGCAGGGCGTCGCGGGTGCGGGGGCCGGCGAGACCGTCGGGCGTGCCGCTGTCGAAGCCCAGCGCATTCATGGCCGCCTGCATTTCGCGCGTCTGGGTGCGCGTGAGCGGTACGTCTTCCGCTGGCCAGGGGCCGATGAAGCGTTCGGCGCCGGAGATACGGTCAGCGAGATGGGCGACGCCCAGCGCGTAGGCGGTGGAGTTGTTATAGCGCTTGATGACGCGGAAATTCGGGAAGGTGAGGAAGCCCGGACCGGCAATACCGGCAGGCAGTTCCAGCCGTGCCGAGCGCATCAGACCATCCGCGCTCCAGCCCGAGCCGGTGGCGGGCACAACGCCGCGCAGCGCCCACTCGCTGACGAGCCGGTTCTGATCCGGATTCCAGGCCGAGACGTCGAAACTATCGGGCACGGAAACCTCGACCACGGTCGGGGCCCCCGTCTGCCAGCCGGCACGGGCGAGCAGATTGGCGGCCGAGGCGAGCGCGTCGGCATTATCCGTCCAGATATTGCGGTGACCATCGCCATCCCAGTCGACGGCCCGCTCCAGATAGGTGGTGGGGATGAATTGCATCTGCCCCATGGCGCCGGCCCAGGAGCCGGTGAGCTGGTCGCGGTCGGCATAGCCGCGATCAATCATCTGGGCTGTCGCGATCAATTGCCCTTCGGCCCAGTCCCGGCGGCGGCCTTCCCAGGCGAGCGTCGCCAGGGCCTGGACGATGTCATTATTGCCGGGGATCTCGCCATAGGAGCTTTCCAGCCCCCAGATCGCGATCAGCGTCTCGGCGCGCACGCCATAGCGCTCGGCAATGGCATCGACCGTGGCGCGATTATTCTCATAGGCGGTGAGGCCGTTTGCGATGCGCAGGTCGGACGCAGCGATATCGAGATAGGACCAGATCGGCCGGACAAATTCCGGCTGGCTGCCATCGCGCTCGATGATGCGCATCTCCGGCGTGAGGCCGTCGAGCATGGCGGCCACCGTTGCCGGCTGGGCACCGGCCTCGCTGAGGCGGGTCCGGAAACCGGACAGCCAGGTGTCGAAACTCTCGCCCTCGGGCTGAGCCAGAGCGGGTGAGCAGAAGACCAGGGTTACAAGGCCAATAAGGAGCGCGCGGATTATCCCCTCCTGAGGAATTGCGCCGGATCGAGCCCGGCGATTTCGATTATAAGTTTGCGCTTCAGCGCGTCCACGAAATCCTCATGCTCATTTGTGGGCGAAATGAAGGCGCCGGGCCCGGCAATCACCTGTTTTTCAAAATAATCCGCGACATCAATGTTCACGGATGGCCGAAACGGGCTTTGACGCTGTGACTGGATCGGCAGGCCATTGATCGTGATCAGCGCCGTGACCGCCCGCTCCCGCGCCTGCGCCAGGCTGGATCCGGAATTCTGCGGCCCGTCGCCGGACAGATCGATGACCTGGCGCAGCCCCTCAAAGGCATTCTGCTCGATCAGGCTGACAGAGGTATCGATGGCAGAACCGATGGCAGTGCGGCGGCCGGAGACAAAGGGGGCCGTGGCCAGCGTCGCGGCGAAAATGCGGGCATCGGCGGCGCTGGAGATCACCGTCCAGGGCGCCACGACCCGCTGGAAATCACCATCGGCCCATTCCAGATAAGTCACCGCGATCCGGCCATAGCCACCGCCCTGGATCGCCGAGATCACTTCGGGATCAGCCAGCGCTGCAACATGGCCATCGCGCTGCCGCCGGGCCTCGGCCTCGTCGATAGAAGAGGAGACATCGACCGCCAGAACCAGTTCCAGATCAACATATTCGCGGCCGTCAGCGGTATATTCCACTGGCCGCTCAAGCTCGAACGAGCCCTGTGGCGCTTCTGATCCTGCACTGGCAGACAGGCCCAGCAGGGCTGCCGGCGCCAGAAGGCCCAGAAGACGCCGCCGCCAGCTCACGGCGCGCGTCCCAGCTCAACCGGCGCCGGAGCGGCACCGGCGATCTCGATCACCAGCTTGCGCAGGATAGCGACACGGAACTCGTCCTCGGTGCGCGCGGGCAGCACGAAGGCACCGGGGCCGGTGATGACATTATCCTCGAAATACGTGTCGAGATTCACCTCGACCGGACGCGCCCAGCGCCCGGCACGCTCGGCGACCACGGGCAGACCATTGACGACAATGCCGGACTGGTCGGCCAGGGATCGGGCGGTCTCCAGGGGCAAGCCCTGATTCTGCGGCCCATCGCCGGAAATATCGATGATCAGGCGCGGGGCGGTGAAATCATTCTCGTCGATGCGGCGCACGCCATCGGCAATCGCCGAGCCAATGGCGGTGTAGTGGCCGCGCTCGAAGGGCGCGGCGGCAACGCGGGCGGCAAAGGCGAGCGCGTCTTCCTCGCTGGCGATGACGGTCCAGTCGGCCGCAGCGCGCTGGAAGCCGGCATCGGCCCATTCGACATAGGTCACGGCAATGCGGCCCAGCGGTCCGCCCTGGATGGAGCGGATGACATCCTCATGCGCCAGGGCCGCGACATAGCCCTCGCGCTGACGATGCGCCTCTTCCTCATCGACCGAATAGGAAATATCGACCGCCAGGACGAGCTCGACATCGACATCAAGGCGATCAGCCGGCACGTCGGCGCAGGCCGCCGCAGCGGACACGCAAACGGCCGCCAGCGCGGCCGCAAAGAACATACCGGTGTGTTTCATGGCGCTGAAACTAGGAGCGCCGGCCCATCCGGGCAACTGACGATGTTGTAAGGGATGGAGTTGGCCGACGCCGGCGCCGGCCAACTCTACTCGGAAGTATAGAGTGAGCAGGAAGTTTCGCATCGCCCAGCAGGGATCAACTGCAACCCGACGCAACCTCGTGTATTCCAACCCACGCTGCAAATTACCCCACCCTTTCAGGGCCCGCGACGACGGTTCGACGAACACGCCGCTTCCGGCGACCAGCTCGATCAGTCTCGATCAATCGGACAAAAAAGGAGGCGGACCGCAATGGCCCGCCCCCCTCACGCTGAAGCCGGGAACCGGCTGTCAGCAGGATCAGAACTCCCAGTCGAAGCCGATCCGGACCGAACGCGGTGCTTGGTAGCGCGTCGGGGATTGATAGTTCGGATTTGGCGTACCAGCTCCGGTATCACCGCTTTCGTTAAAGTCGACGGCCGCTCTGCTGTTGAACAGATTGAACACATCGGCTCGCAGAACCAGATTGCCGAACTGGGTATTGGGGACCTCGTAGCGGGCGGACATGTCGAGCCGGGTCTCCCACTCACCCTCGAATTCCGAACCGCGGCGGGATGCGACGCCCTGGCAGTACCAGGATGATGCGCCATAGGCCGCAGCGGCCGAGTCCGTCGGGTGCAAACCACGGCAACCGAATTGACGTGGCGAGGTTACTGCGAGGTTGGCGCCCAACAGAACGTCTTGCGTCAACTGATAGGAACCCCACAGCTTGAGGGCGTGACGACGGTGGTTCGGCAAGAAGCCGTAGGTATTGTCCGTCAGCCCAGGATGATCGTAGAGGATCGTGGTGCCGGCATCGGTCTGGCCGTTGTCAGACAACACCGTCCCCTCGTAATTGCCGATCGAAGTCGACCAGACATACGATCCACGCAGACCCCACACGCCGTCGAACTCACGGGAGAATGAAAGCTCAAGCGCGGCATATTCCCGCTCTGCGACCGGGATATTGAGCTGCTCGGCGGTCAGGTGAATCAGGCTGATTTCACTGTCACCCGGCAGCGGATCGCGCGTCCAGACATCAATCGCCTCACCAGGATTCATGATGATATACTGGAAATCACCGTACCATATATCATCGCAACCGGCGATCCCCCGCTCGTCACAATAAGCCACAACGGCGTCGTCGATCGCGACATCCTCGGACACGTTTTCCAGCACCCGCCAGGTCGCCCGCAGACCCAGGGTCCACAAATCGTCGAGCTGGTGCTCGATCCCGATCGAGAACTCATCCTCATTGGTTGCCCGAAGATCACGTGAGGTCTTGGATATCGCCGGCTCCTGGATGCCCGCACCGTAAACAATACACGCGACCGTACCGGCCGGCGAAATCGCCCCGTCCGGACAGGCACTGGCGCCGCCCGAAGTGATATCGGAATTGTCGGCTGTCCGCGTTTCGCCCAGAACGAAGGCCCCGGTAGTGGTATCGAGCGAGAGGAGTTCATGATACTCGCGGACGTAGAAGTCAGCACCACGATAGCTCATATTGAGAGCCGGCGGGATATAGTAACGCCCGAAGCTACCATAGAGCCGCGTCGCGCCATCGCCGAAGACATCATAGTTGAAGCCGAAGCGTGGCCCCCAGTTGTTGTCCAGATCGACCGGGGTTTCCCCGATCAGATTGTGGAGAACAAAGCGGTCATTGCGCAGACCCAACTGCAGATTCAACCGATCAGACACATCCCAGGAGTCCTGAATGTAGAAGGCCTCATTCTCGCCCTCAACGCTACCGCCGAAGGTGGCAATGGTCGATCGAATGATTTCAGCGCCGGCCGGCAGGCCATACCGGTCTGACGTGCTATCCGAGACTGTGTAGGCGCGCCAGTCGGCACCGCCCGTCCGGCTGGCGACGTGATTGAGGGAAAGGACCTCATTGTCATAACCGGCCCGCACATGGTGCTCGCCCATCAGATCGAAAAAGAAGTCACCGTCGATCCGGTAGAATTCACGGCGTGTTTCGTTGAAGTCGTTGGTGGAAGACGTCTGGGTACCAACCCGCGATGCCGACCCCGAACGCTGGTCGACAACATAGGGCGTGTCGGGGTCGAGCGCGACCGTCGAGTCACGATCATCGCTGACGCCATAGGCAGCAGACAGCGTGAAGAAGTCGGAGAAGGTACCGGTGTACTTCGCAACATAGCTGACGCCACCATTCTCATACGCTTCGCCACCGATCGGTCCGCCAATTGCGTCGGCACCATCGAAGGACAGATCTGTGCGTGTTGTCTCCCGCGTGGTGTCGAAATAGGTCAACTCAAGGTGATGATCGTCAGTGACATATCCATCCAGCTTGAAGCCGAAGAATGGCGAGTCAGACTCATCGACATGGGCAGCGCCGTCCGCCACGGACGGATTGAACGACCGGATATCCCGGAACTGGTAGAGGCCGTAAGCGAAGAGGCGATCAGGGATCAGAGCGCCACCGGCCTCAACCGTCACGTCCCAGGTATCGCCCTCATCCAACCGATTGCGCTCAGCATAGGTGTCAGGGCTGGTGGATGAGAGTTCATCCGGTGACCAGTTGCCATGTAGCGCGAACATGAATTCATTCGTGCCCGACTTGGTGACCGCATTCACGACACCACCGGTGGCGCGACCAAACTCAGCCGGATAGCCACCATTCTTGACCTCAACCGTCTGATAAAAATCAAACGGCACGGTGGCCGCACCCAGATAGGTGTCAAAGTTGGTGATGTTCAGTCCATTGATATAAAAAGCATTTTCAGCTGCGGACCCACCGCCGATCGCTGGAGCAGCGCCGCCGCGACCAACCGCCTCGAATGCGCTATCGCCCTGAACAGCCGTTGGCGTGAGCTGAACCAGGGACTCGATATTGCGACCAATCGGCATTGTCGCCAGCATCTCGCCAACATTCATATTGAGGCCGGATGTAGTTTGCTGGAACTGCAGCTGCTGCACAGCCGTGCCGGTAACCGTGATCACGTCGGACGTGCCGGCCGGCACCGCCTGGAAGCTGTAATTCGACTGACCACCGACGGTAATACGGACCGTGTCCGACATGTCACTGTAGCCTGGCGCGCTGATCATGACGGTGTAGTCACCCTGCGGCAGCAGCGTCGCGCGGAAGACACCATTGCTACTGGTGGTCAATTCGCGAGTGAAGCCTTGGGACTGGGACACCATCGTCACGCTTGCGCCCGAGATCGGGTCACCGGATGGCGTGGTGACGGTCCCGGAAATGCCGCCCGTCGTATAATCCTGTGCACTGGCGGCCGGCGCCAGTAACGGCAGTGCGGCAACCCCCGTCGCCACTGCCACTGCATAGGCGGTTGAGCCCAGCAATATCTTCTTGATACGGATCATTGAATTCCCCTTGCTTGGTGTCCGGCATCAAGCGATGCGGGACGATTAAGAGGAGCCTTCGTAGAGACAGAATTACTGCCGTCAGGGGGCCGTGCTACGAAACTGCAGATTCGCGTGGCAAGCGTTCGATGTTTTCGACGAAATTGCGGTTTGGCGCACGAACGTCCATTCACCTGCGCCAAACTGCTGTACATTCACCGCATGACAGCGATGAAATTGACGCCAATGATGACAGTCGTCCCAAATCGAATCTCGGCCGCTCTGGGCCGGCTCGGTCCGTTCGCGCAGCTTAGACTGGGAGGGGCCGGGCTGACGCTGCTCCTCACCGTCACAGACTCGCTCAGCGTGTTGAGCAATCTCGGCTTCGACGGAAGAAGGTTCGGTCTCGACTTCCTCGCTTTCACCGTCCTCTACATGTCCGCCAGCCTGGCCATTTGCCAGTTGGCGCTCACCCCTTTCATCGTCGGCCGCATCTCACTCTCCCGCGGCCTCCTGGCGACGGCCGCTGCGGTGCTGGCCAATGCGTCCGCAGAAGCTATCTGCTTCTGGCTAACAGTGAATCCCGATACCATGAACACCGTCACGGGGTTTGGACGCTTCTTTGCGTTCGGCCTGCTGGCGACATCCGGCCCTAGGGCGGTGCTCTGGCTCGCGGTCATGCTGGTCGTGCTTCATCAATTGAGGCGTCAGCACGAGCTCAACCGGCTCCGCGACCTGGAGGCGCGGGTCGCCCAGGCTCGTCTTTCGCGACTTGAAGCCCAGATCAACCCACACTTCCTGTTCAACGCGCTGAACACAGTCGGGGCTCTGATAAACCTCGACCGCAAGTCAGATGCGCGCGGTGCCACCGTAGCGCTTGGCACCCTGCTCCGGCGCAACCTCGAACGCGATGCGGACCCGGTTGCCACAATTGCCGACGAGATGGAGTTCACCGAGACGTATCTGAAGATCGAAGCTCTTCGATTCCCGGAACGGCTCCGCGTCGTCTGGCTGGTTGATGATCGCTTCCGACACGTCCTCATTCCTCGTTTCTCGCTACAGACACTGATGGAGAACGTCGTAAAACACGGCGTTTCCAAGACCAGCAAACTCGTCACAACCACGGTCGAAGTCACCGGCGGCCACGCCTCCACCTGTTGCATCTCGATTCGCAATGATTGCTACATCCCGCCCGCCTCGCCCCCGGAAGGGTTGCGCGACCGCACGGGCGTCGGCATCGCCAATCTGAATCAGCGCGCCGAAATTCTGTTCCCGTCTGTCGGAAAACTGGTCTGCGGGCCGACCAGTGACAGCTGCTACGAGTGCAAGCTCTACGTTCCGCTCATCCCGAAAAGCCTGCCCAACAAGCAAGAGAAGCCCGAATGATGAAAGTCCTGATCGTCGATGACGAGCCGCTGGCCGTCGCCAATCTCGAGAATTTGTTGGCCTCAATGCCGGGCATTTCGGTCATAGGCACCGCGAAAGATGGCAGGGCCGCCCTCTATGTCTTCGACGCAAAGAAGCCGGATCTCGTGCTGGTCGACGTCGACATGCCGGGAATGGATGGGTTGAGCCTGGCAAGGGAACTGCGCACGCGCGGCGCGCCGCAGGTCATCTTTGTCACGGCATTCGACCGGTTTGCTCCCCAGGCCTTCGATGTCGAGGCGACGGACTTTGTCCTCAAACCGATTGATCCGAAACGGCTGCACGAAGCCATTGAGCGGGTCCGGCAGCGCCTCCTGGTGGCGCCCATACTGAGCGCGGTGCGCAGTGCCGCCAGCCAGCTATCCCCGGAAGCGCCCCGCATCGACTCAGCGGGCGAGCAGGACCGCGTCTACTGGGCGAAAACCGGCAATCGCTCGCAACGTATCGCCGTGCCCGACGTGACGCGGATCGAGGCGTGCCGGGACTATGTGTATATCCACACCGGACGCAGCAAGGTCATGGTCCGCACGACAATGGCAAAGCTGGAACGGGATTTCGCGGGCACGGCCATCTGCCGTGTCCACCGCTCACACATGGTGAATTTGCGGGACATCCGGGAAATCGTCAGCGACGGCAATTCGTGCACGGTGCGCCTGGCAGACGGGGCCGAAATTCCGGTCGGACGGAATTACCGCTCTCAAGTCAGTTCCTTGCCGGATCCGGTATAGCCGCGCAGGAAGGCTTGTCGCCGTATGCGACACGGATCGACATCCGCCCATACCCGGATCGCTGGAAACGGGCATGGGCGGGGAGCCTTAGTTCGACCGGACCCGAATTATTGCGGGTCAGAGGCTGCTGGTGCTTCTTCCGGGGTCGGCTCGGTCGTCGCATCGTCAACTGCCTGGGCGGCATCGTCCATGACTTCGCCGGCAGCATCGACGGCGTCCTGCATGGCATCGCCAGTCGCATCGGCAGCGTCCTGCATGGCTTCACCAGCCGCGTCGGCTGTCTCTTCCGTGGCGGCGCCGGCTTCTTCCATGGCATCGCCCATCGATGCACCAGCCTCTTCGGCGTGCTCCGCAGCGTTGTCCATGTGGTCTTCTGCTGTCTCGTCCGTACCATCCGAGCAGGATGCGAGCATAAGGGCTGCTGCCGAAGCAGCGATCATCAGTTCAAAACGCATGTCATTCTCCTTGTGACGCAGCATTCATAGCAGATTTTGCGGGTTGGGAATGCAGTTTTCTTAACCATATGTAACATTTTTCGCACCTGCGGTATCGCAACTGCGCAAAACCGCGTTTCGCAGCCGCCCATGACCGCGGAACGGCACGTCCCCGTTGACACCGCAGCGGCCCTCCGCTACTTCGCGCCCTCCTTAATTAATGCGTGTCAACACGAAGGCCTTGCCATGAAAGTCCGCAGCTCGCTCAAGTCGCTGAAAAATCGTCACCGTGATTGCAAGGTCGTGAAACGTGGTGGTCGTGTCTATGTGATCAACAAGACCGATCCGCGCTTCAAAGCCCGCGCCGGCTAGGCTGTCCCGTGCCGGCTGCACAAGCCGTCCTGTGGGATCTGGGCAATGTCCTTCTGGACTGGTCGCCCGCCTATCTGTATCGCAAGATTTTCAAGACTGAAGACGCGGTCCAGGACTTCCTGGGCCGTGTTTGCACGATGGAATGGCACCAGGCGCATGATCGCGGCGTGTCCATGGCGGAAAACCGCCGCGCGCTGACCGCGCAATTTCCCGAACATGCCGAGGCGATCGCAGCCTGGGAAACGCGCTTTCCCGAAATGCTCAATGGCAGCATTGCGGGCACCGCCGAAGCGATCGAAGCGCTGGCAGCGCGCGGCGTGCCGCAATACGCCCTTACCAATCTTCCCGCCGAATGGGTCGAGCCCGTCAACCGCCTCTACCCGGCGATGCGGCATATGCGCGACACGATTGTCTCGGCGCATGAGGGCTGTGTGAAGCCGGACCGGCGCATTTATGAAATCACCGCTGCGCGCCTGCCACATGATCCTGAAGCCGTGCTTTTCTTCGACGACCGCGAAGCCAATGTGATCGCCGCGCGCGCGTTCGGCTTCGACGCCGAGGTTTTCACCGGCGAGACAGCCCTGCTGGCGGCCCTGAAAGCACGCGGCCTGCTCTGAGCACTGATCAGAACGGGTAGAAGATCGGGATGATGATCACCGCGACAATCGCGAAGATAATGTTCAGCGGCAGGCCGATCCGGACAAAATCCATGAATTTATAGCCCCCGACGCCATAGACGAAAGTATTGGTCTGATAGCCGATCGGCGTCGCGAAACTGGCACTGGCGGCAAACATCACGGCCATGATGAAGGGTTTCGGATCGAGGCCAAGCTGATGCGCCACGCCGATGACCAGCGGACCGATCAGCACCGCAATGGCGTTATTGCTCACCATCTCGGTCAGAACCGAGGTGAGGACATAGACCGAGAGCAAAATGCCAAACGGTCCGATATTCTCCACCAGATGCACCACGCCTTCGACCAGCAGCTGCGCCGCTCCGGTCTTGTCGAGCGCCATGCTGAGACCGAGCATACCGAAGATCAGGAAAAGAATGCGCCAGTCGATGGCGTCGAACCCTTCCTTCGGGTCGACGCAGCCTGTGACCATGACGATCACGGCGCCAATGACCGCGAGACCGGCAATCGGCATGACATTGAAGGCCGCCAGGCCCACCACACCCAGGATCACAGCAAGCGCGATGGGCGCCTTGGAGCGGCGGATCGGCTGTTCCGTCGGCTGGCTGAGATTGATGACATCGCCCTCATCGAGCAGGCGCTTGATGCCCTCGGCCGGACCTTCAAGCAATAGCGTGTCGGCGAAGCGCAGGCGGGTTGTCTCGAAACCGCGGCTCAGATTGACGTCATTGCGATGCACGGCGAGCAGGTAGACGCCGTATTTCCGGCGCAGGGCGAGCTCGGATATCCGTTTGCCGATCAGGCTGGAGCGCTGTCCCAGACTGGCCTCAAGCAGCACAGTGGCCTGGGCGGAAACCGGGGCGAAATCATCGCCGCTGGTGCGGAACTCGATCTGGCCATCCTGCCTCAGCCCGACGAGCTGACCGGCATTGGTTTCGATCACCAGCCTGTCACCGGCCTGCAGGACGACAGCCTTCAAGGCCGACCGCAGCGAGACCTGCCCGCGCACCACATCGATAATCCCCGCCTCATCGCGCGCGAGCGGCACATCGCTGAGCGGGCGGCCGATCAGGCTGGAGGCAGGCGTGATCAGGACTTCGGCGAGGAATTGGCGCTTGGGCTGGCTATTGAGCACGCTGGCCAGCGAGAAGCGGTCCGGCAGGAGATAGCGGCTGGCAAACAGGAGGTAGACCAGGCCAACGGCGGAAAAGATCAGCCCGGGCAATGTCATCTCGAACATGGAGATTGCCGGCTCGCCATTCTCCACCGCCACGGTGCTCATCAGGATATTTGTCGAGGTGCCGACCAGGGTCAGCGTGCCGCCGAAAATTGCGGAGAAGGACAAGGGGATGAGGAGTTTGGAAGGCGCAATCTTCAGGCTGCCGGCAAGCGAGATCACCGCCGGGGTCAACAGCACGACGATGGGCGTATTATTCATGAAGGCCGATGCCGCGATGACGAAAAGCATCATCACAAGGCTGGCGCGCAGGAGGGAGCCCGTCGCCGCGCGGCGCAGCACATTGCTGATGATCTCCAACAGGCCGGTGCGTTCCAGAGCCGCCGAGATGATGAACATCATGGCAATTGTGATCGGGGCGGCATTGCTGAACACCGACAGGAATTCGCCGGTACTCAATATGCCGGTTGCGAGCAGGATGGCCGATGCCCCCAGCGCCACGACTTCCGGCGGGAATTTCTCGGTAATGAAGGCGTAGAACACGCCCAGTACCAGCGCGAAAACAATCGCGATCTCAATCGTCATGCAGTCCCCGCTACCAGGCCTCCGGGACAATCCCGAACCCGGCAGGCGATATTGCGCCCACGCAGGGCGGTTGCAAGCGGAATACGCCTGCCTTGCGGCGGGTTCGGCAACCGCCCACACCAATCCCCGTTTTTCCATAAAGCCGCACCTGTCGGGTCTCGACTTTCCCGCATACCCGATTTACGAAAACACACCAGATGCCGGCGAGAGACCGGCCGCGCCCAATGGTCGATATCGAGGAGCAAGCCATGGATCTCAACTTCACCCCGGACGAGGAGGCCTTCCGCGCCGAAGTCCGCAGCTTTCTGAAGGACAATCTGTCCGAGGAATTGGCGACCAAGGTTCGCAATGGCGTGGAGCTCGGCAAGGCCGACCTTGAAGGCTGGCATGCCACACTGCAGACCCGCAGCTGGCTCGCCGTGACCTGGCCAAAGGAATATGGCGGCCCGGGCTGGAATGCCGTGCAGCGCCATATCTTCGACGAGGAATGCTGCATGGCCAACGCGCCGCGCATCATCCCCTTCGGTCTGGGCATGCTCGGCCCCGTGCTGATCAAATTCGGCACCGACAAGCAAAAGGCCGACATCCTGCCGCGCATTCTCGATGGCTCTGATTGGTGGTGCCAGGGCTATTCCGAGCCCGGCGCCGGTTCCGATCTCGCCAGCCTGAAGACCCGCGCCATCCGCGAGGGCGATGATTACATCATCAATGGCCAGAAAACCTGGACCACGCTGGGCCAGTATGCCGACAAGATTTTCTGCCTCGTGCGCACCTCCACCGAGGGCAAGCGCCAGGAAGGCATTTCCTTCGTGCTGGTCGACATCAAGACGCCGGGCATTGAAGTGCGCCCGATCAAGCTGATTGAGGGCGGCTATGAGGTGAATGAGGTTTTCTTCACCGATGTTCGCGTGCCGGTCTCAAACCTGGTCGGTGTCGAGAATGAAGGCTGGACCATCGCCAAATTCCTCCTCACCCATGAGCGCACCGGCATTGCCGGCGTCGGCGCTTCGACCCAGGCCCTGGCCGAGCTCAAGGCCCTGGCCCGCAAGCTGAAGCGTCGCGGCAAGCCGCTGATCGAGGATCCGCTCTTTGCCGCCCGCATTGCCGAGGCCGAGATCGATCTGGAAGCCTTGCGCATGACCAATCTGCGGGTTCTGGTCGATGCGTCGGGCGGCGCCGCCTCCAACACGATTGCTTCGATGCTGAAGATCAAGGGCACGGTCATCCGGCAGAATCTGAACGACCTGTCCCGCCGCGCCCTCGGCCCGGCAGCCGCACCTTTCCCGGCCGAAGCCCTGATCGGCAATCTCGCCATCGCGCCGCCGGAAGCCGCAGCCAGCGCCGAGAGCTATTTCAACAATCGCAAACTGTCGATTTTCGGTGGGTCCAACGAGATCCAACGCAATATTATCGCCAAAGACCTGTTCGGAGTCTAAAGCCATGAACTTCACTCAAACCGACGACCGGCGCATGATCTCCGACAGCCTGCGCCGCTATCTGGCCGACCAGTATCCGGTCGAGCACCGCATCAAGATCGCTTATGACGCCCCCTTCCACGACCCGTCCAAATGGGGCGCGCTGGCCGAGCTCGGCATTCTCGGCGCCCTCGTCAGTGAGGAGCAGGGCGGATTTGGCGGCGAAGGCTTTGACATCGCCGTCGTGTTCGAGGAATTCGGCCGCACATTGTGCCCCGAGCCCATGCTGGGCAATCTGATGGGCGTGCGCCTCTATGCCGCCTTCGGCCAGCAGGACAAGGTCGATGCCATCATCGCCGGCACGGCGCGCACAGCCCTCGCCGTGTTCGAGGCCGAAGCCTTCACCGAGCTCGACGAAATCGGCGCCACAGCCGCCAAGTCCGGCGATAGCTGGACGATCAGCGGCCATAAAAGCCTCGTCTATGGCGCCCAGGCCGCCGACACGCTTCTGGTCGCAGCCCGCACGCCCGCCGGCAAGATCGGCCTGTTCGAGGTCGAGGCCTCGGCTGCTGATCTGCACAGCTATGCGATGATTGATGGCGGCGGCGCTGCCGAAGCCGGTTTCGACAAGACGGCTGCCGTCTGCCTCTCTGAGGATGCCGCCGCCGAGATTGACGCCGCGCTCGATGCCGGCCGCCTCGCTTTGTGTGCTGAAGCCGTTGGTGCCATGGACGTGCTCAAGGCGATCACCACGGACTATCTCATGCAGCGCCAGCAATTCGGCCGCCCGATCGCGACCTTCCAGGCGCTGCAACACCGCCTCGTCGACCTCTCCATCGAGATCGAACAGGCCCGCTCCATCGTCATCCACGCCGCCGGCGCCCTCGACACACCGGGCCGCGCCCTCGCCGTGGCGAAAGCGAAGAACCTCATCGGCCGCGCTGGCAAGCTGGTCGGCGAGGAAGCCGTCCAGATGCATGGCGGTATCGGCATGACCTGGGAATATGCCGGCTCCCACTATGCCAAACGCCTGATCATGATCGACGCCCAGCTGGGCGATACGGAAGATCAGCTGCGGCGGGTGATGGAGTTGATGGCGGCTTAGGGGACTTCGCAGGAGCAATTTCCTCCCCGGCTTGCCGGGGAGGGGGACCACGCAGTGGTGGAGGGGCGGCGTAGCCGAGTTGCGCCGCCTTCGGCCCCCTTCGACCGCTGCGCGGCCAATTCCCCCGGTAAACGGGGGAAGAAAGTTCGGTGACCGACGATCAAGGGCAACGGGTGACGAGGAACACCTAGCGCAACCGCGAATCCCTCACTCCGCCAAACCATACCCCGTACTGCGCCCGCCACCTTCCAGCTTCACCAGTACCCCACGCGCGACCAGATCCTGGATGTCGCGCAACGCGGTATCCGGCGACGTCTTCGTCAGTGCGGCCCATTTCGAGGTCGTCATCTTGCCGTCGAAACCGTCGAGCAGGCGATTGATCGCCTTGCTCTGGCGCTCATTGAGCGGCTGACCGGCGAGCTTTTCCCAGACCCGCGCCTTTGTCAGCACCTGTGCCAGTGTCGTCTCGGCGCCGTCGAATGCGCGGTCGAGCACATTGATGAACCAGAGGAGCCAGGCGGTGATGTCGAGATCGCCCTTCTGGGTGCGCTCGAGCATGGCGTAGTAGTCGCCACGCTCGTGGCGGATTTGCGCAGACAGGCTGTAGAAGCGCTGGGCGCTGGCCTCCGAGCGGGCCAATTGCAGATCGCCGATGGCGCGGGCGATACGGCCATTACCGTCCTCGAACGGATGGAGTGTCACGAACCACAGATGGGCGATGGCCGCCTTGAGCACCGGATCCAGTGCCGCCTCGCCGTTGAACCAGGCCAGGAAGCCACGCATCTCGTCAGGGAGCCGATCAGCGGCGGGCGCCTCGAAATGTACCCTCTCGTGACCGGCAGCGCCGGAGACGACCTGCATCGGACCGGACACCGCCTCGCGCCAGGCACCGGTGACGATCCGGCTCATGCCGCTGCGGCCTGCCGGAAACAGGGCCGCATGCCAGGCGAAGAGACGGTCGGCGGTCAGCTCGACGCCATAATTGCGGGTCGCATCCAGCATCATCTCGACAACGCCATCGACATTACGGTCCGACGGCACCAGCCCTGCGATATCCATACCCAGTCGCCGCGCCACGGATGACCGCACCTGCGCCTTGTCGAGATGCTCGCCCTCGATCTCGCTCGATTTCAGCACGTCTTCAGTAAGGGTGGCCAACTGGGCCTCGCCGCGCAGGGCAAACCCCAGCGCTCCCATCCGGCCAAACAACCGCCCCTGCCGGTGACGCACCGCCGCCAGCTTGTCAGCCACCGCCGCCTCGCTCCATGTGAAGCGGGGCCAGTCGGCAAGATCATGGATATATTCCGTCATCCTCCGCACCTCATGCGGCGAATATGCCAGTAATTCGCCGCATGATCAAGAATAATCACCGCAAACAATGCGGAGATTAGCGTCTCTATTCGCCGCTTGATGCGAGGAACTGTCCGGGGAAAAGCGGGAGTCTTCCCCGGGACACGTAGCAGAGGTACATGTCCCTATCCCCCAGCCTCACAGGATACCCGCCATGACCCAACTCCGCCCTCTCGGTTCCAGTGGCCTGTCCACGCCGGCTCTCGTTTTCGGCGGCAATGTGTTTGGCTGGACGCTCAAACAACCCGGTGCCTTCGACGTGCTCGACCGTTTCATGGCGGGCGGCGGGACGATGATTGATACGGCGGATGTCTATTCGGCCTGGATTGAGGGCCATGTTGGCGGCGAATCCGAGACGGTGCTGGGCGCGTGGATGGCCGAGCGCGGCAATCGCAGCGAGGTGCAGATCGCGACCAAGGTCGGCATGCTGCCGATTGACGGGCCGAAACCGCTCGATCCGGAGCTGATTGCGCGCCATGTCGAGGCTTCGCTGAACCGGCTGCAGACGGACTATATCGACCTCTATTACGCCCACCAGGACGATCCCGACACGCCGATGGACGAGGTCTTGCACGCCTTTTCCGAGCTGGTTGATGCCGGCAAGGTGAAGGCGCTGGGCGCGTCGAATTTCTCGGCCGAGCGGCTGGGGGAGGCGCTGGAGATGAGCGCGGCGCGCGGCTGGGCGAGCTATTCGGTCTTGCAGCCCGAATTCAATCTGATCCGGCGCCACCGCTTTGCCGGCGCGCTGCAGGATCTGTGCATCGAGAAGAATATCGGCGTGCTGAGCTATTTCGGCCTCGCCTCGGGCTTTCTCACCGGCAAATACCGCTCGGAAGCCGACACCCGCAAGAGCGCGCGCGGCGACCGGATGACGAGCTATTTCACCGACAGCAATATGGCCCTGCTCGGCGTGATGGATGATATCGCGGCCGAGACCGGCGCGAGCCTGTCGCAGATCTCGCTCGCCTGGATCGCCGCCCAGCCGGGCATCACCGCACCCATCGCCAGCGCCACCAGTGTGGCCCAGCTCGACGAGCTGCTCGGATCACTGACGCTTCAACTGAACGCGGAGCAATTGGCGCGGCTGGATGCAGCGGGCGCCTGACACCATCGCAGGCCGCGCCGTGACGGCCGCAACCCCCGGGGGAACTGCCCATGACCGCCTTTATCGTAGGACTGGTGAAGATCACCGATCCCGTGGCCTATCAACGTTATTTCGAGGCCTTCCCGAAGGTTTTCGCCGCATCGGGCGGTCGCGTGCTTGCCGCCGATGAAGCCGCAGCGGTGATCGAGGGATCCTTCGATGCCGACAAGGTCGTGCTGATGCAATTTCCCGATGCCGCCGCCGCACGCGCTTTTCTCGACAGTGCCGACTATCAACGCATTTCGCAGGACCGCAGGGCCGGCGCGCAAACGACAGCCTTCATCGTTCACGGATTCTGAGCGCAGAGAGAGGCGTTTCGCGCGATTTGCAGCGAGACCCCGAAACCTGTGGCGTGCGTCGCGCCAAGCCGTTATCGAGAGCACACGACCTGTCTTAATGCCGCCAAGCGGCCCAATGAAAGAGACCTTCCCATGGCAGCCTATCCCTTCACCATGCTCGGCACGCTCGGCGCTGTCCTGCTGACCCTGCTCTTTTCGATCCGCACCGGCATGGCGCGCGGCAAGACAGGCGTCAAAGCGCCCGCCATGTCCGGCTCGGAAGAATTTGAGCGCGCCAATCGCGTCCACCTCAACACGGTCGAGCAAATGGTGCTCTTCGTACCGGTGCTGTGGATTTTCGCGACCCAGACGAGCGATCTTCTCGCCGGCATTGGCGCGCTGGTCTGGATGGCGGGGCGCGTTCTCTACTCGCAAGGCTATATGGCCGACCCGTCCAAACGCGAGCTCGGCTTCATGGTCGGCGCACTTGCCCTCCTGCTGATGTTCCTGGCTTCAATCGGCCTCATCGTGTGGGGCCTCTTCACCGGCTGACACGCACCGCCGGCCCCGGCTTAATTCTTCGCAAGCTTGTGGCGGCGCCCACTGGACGCCGCCACAAGAGCGACTATCCTCGAAACCATGATGTTTTTTCTCGTCTCCGCCCTTCTCGTGACCTCTGCCGCGCAGGACGGCGCCGCCTCACCGGCACCGGAAACGCTGCAGATTGCGCCGCAGGTGGAGTTTCGGACCCCGCAGGAACGTCTGACCAACCGGCTCGACGCGCTGGCGTCGGCAAGCGAGGCCGAGGCGCGGCCGCTGGTCGACGAGATCCGGGCCCTGTGGGCACATTCGGGCAGCGATACGATTTCCCTGTTGATGGATCGCGGCATGGCGGCGGAAGCGGCCGGCGAGACAGAGCTGGCGGCGCGCATGTATGATCATGTCACCCAGCTGGCACCGGAATTTGCCGAGGGCTGGCTGGCCGCAGGCCGGATGGCTTCGGCTGCCGAGGACTGGGCCTTTGCCTTTGAAGCGCTGAACACTGCGCTCACCCTCGAGCCGCGCCGCTTTGACGCCTATCTCACCCTCGGCCGGGTGCTTGAACAGGCCGAGGCGATCAATGCCGCGCTCGATGCCTATGAAGAGGCATTGTCGATCTATCCCGCCTATACCCCGGCCCTGCAGGCCAAGGCGCGTATTGATGCGGCCCGGGCCGGCCGCGCGCTCTAGGCGTGGAACCGGTTGCTCTCATCGCGCTTGTGACACTGGCCGCGCTCCTGCTCGGCGCGCTGGCCGCTGCCCTTCTGGCCCGCAGGCTGGCGGCGAAATATCCCGCAGGCGGTAAGTTTATCGAGGCTGGCGGCGTGCGCCTGCATTATCGCCGCAGCGGCGATCCTTCGCGTCCGGCCATTCTGGTCCTGCACGGCGCCTCGTCCAATCTGGAAGAACCGCGGCTGGCGCTCGAAGCGCGTTTTGCCGGCGAGCATGTCATCTGGCTGGATCGCCCGGGTCTGGGCTGGAGTGAGCGGCCCAAGGCGAAGGTCTGGTCGCCCGCCGATGAGGCAGCGCTGATCGTGCAGGCTCTCGAGGCGCTGGAGATACCCGAAGCGGTGATCATCGGCCATTCCTGGGGCGCGGCGATTGCCATGCGGATCGCCATAGATCACCCGCAGCGCGTTACCGGTCTGGTGCTGATCGCGCCGGCGCTCTCGGCCTGGATCGGCAAGGCGGCCTGGTTTAATTCCGCCAGCGCCTGGCCGCTGATCGGGCCCTTGCTGACCCGCGTCATCATCCCGCTCGCCGGACCGGCCCAGCTGACAAGCGGGGCGGCCAGTGCCTTCCATCCGGAAGCCCTGCCGGAAGACTATGTCGCGCGCTCCCACCTGCCGCTCATCCTGCGCCCGGGCAACTGGATCGCGAATGCCGCCGATATGACCATGGTCAACACCCATCTCGAACTGCAGGAAACCGAATACGAGCACGTGCAGCGGCCCACCCATTTCCTTGCGGGCAAGGCCGACACGGTTGTTTGGACGCATCGCCATGCCGGCGCTGTGTCGCAGCGCATGCCCGATGCCTCGCTGACACTGATCCCCGGTGCCGGTCATAATCTGCATCATCACCACCCCGCCGCAGTCCTCGAGGCCGTCAAATCGGTGCGCAATCGCGCCGCCCTGCTGACAAATGCGGTGGAAATCGCTGGCGCTACGGCTTGAGGCCGCCCCGCGCCGCGCCTAGTGTCTCGATCCGCTTGCAGCAAAGGTTACCGACATGGCTTTCACCGACACCGCACCGACCGGCCCGATTGACGAATCCGACGCCATGGGAGGGGTCGCCCGGGACCATTTGAAGGCTTTTGTCGCGCGCATTGAGCGGCTTGAAGAAGACAAGGCCAATGTCGCGGCCGACATCAAGGAAGTCTATGCCGAGGTCAAATCCATGGGCTTCGACACCAAGATCATGCGCAAGGTGATCAGCCTGAGAAAGATCGACCGCCGCGAGCGTCAGGAAGCCGACGCGCTTCTCGAATTGTATCTCGGCGCCGTCGAGAGCTAGACTGCCCGCCTCTCCGGAGGTTTCAGTGGTTCGAAAGATCGATGAAAAGAAGACGCGGCGCGCCCTGCGCCGCCTCGCTCGCGCCAAGCAGGCGGCCGAGGAAGCCGGCACGCCGGACGTCGCCCTGTCGGAATGGGAGGGCGAGTTCCTCGGCTCGCTCGAGAACCGGCTTGAGACCTATGGCTCCGCCTTCAATAATCCGGAAAAGGGCAATACCGAGGAAGCGCTGTCCAATCGCCAGGCCCTGAAACTGCGCGAGATCGAGAAGAAGGCGTCCGGCAAGGCGCGCAAGCCCATGTCGCGCGGGACGGGCTTCAAGGCCAAGTCCAGCACGCCGCCGCCACGCTCGCGCGACATCCATGAGGATGTCGAGGCGCCCCGGCCCGCCGCCGCCCCCACGCAGGAAACACAAGCCGAAATACCACCTGCCCGTCCGGCCGGTGGTTTCACCCCGCGGGTGATCGAGGGCGGCAAGACTCGCTCCTGAGGCATCGCATTAGCGATGTGTTAAAACTAAATCGACTTCCCCCGCGCATCGCTCCCATGAGGGCGTAATCTCTCCTCTCGCCAGGAGGAAAGCGCCGATCATGTCCGACAAATTACCCAGGCTGACTGCCATGCAGGATTCCGTGATGGAAGACCTCGCCATTGCCCTGCAGGCGGGCGCTGCGTCGGAACACGGCAGGGCCGCCTTCCGCCGCGGCATGGACTGCCTCGACCGCCTCAATGAATTGAAGGCCGATCATATCTACGCCCCGCTCAGCGCCGAGCCGATGCTACGCGATTATGTCTCGCACCTCGACAGCCAGCTCATCGGCCTGATGTCGCGCATCGACGTCCTGCGGATGCATGTCGAACTGGCCCTGGAATCGGGAAGCCACGGCTTCGCCGAACTCGACCGGTCGCTGGCCGGGCTGGCGCGGCAATTAAAGGCCAGCTTCCGCCGCGAAGCCGCCCTGATCCCGATCTATGCCGACTGGCGCGCCCGACAAACGACGACGGCCGTTGTCGCACTGCAGCGGGCCTGATCTGGACGCTTCTTCGAGCCCGGTGTAGACGCGCACCGGGACCGCGGGAGTTGTGGGTATGCAGGGCGAATATCAGGCCTTCTGGAAGCGATACCAGGCCGCAACCGGCGATTTGACGCCGGCACCGGTTGAATACTTCCAGTTTGGCGACACTGCTGAGATGGCGAACGAGTTGGCAGCGCTGGTCATGAGTGGCCGCAAGACGGCGACCTGCGCGCTGGCCCGCTGGTATGGTGGCCCGAATTGTCCGCTGCCCCGGAAAGGCAACCGCTTCGGTATCCTGGACGGGGACGGCAAGCCGCGCTGTGTCATCCAGACCGTCGCGGTCGAAACCCGGACAATTCTGGACGTCGATGCGGACTTTGCCTGGGCCGAAGGCGAAGGCGATCGCAGCCTGGCCTGGTGGCGACAGGCTCACCTCGATTTCTGGCAGCGCGAGGCGGAGCGGGAGGGATTCGACTATTCCGACACGCTCGACGTGGTTCTGCACCGATTTGAGCTGCTCTGGCAGTCATAAAGAAACGGGCCAGCCCCCAAAAAGGAGCCGGCCCGTTTCCTTGCCGGCCGCACAACACGCGGCCGGCATCCCGTGGCGGGGAAGTCAGGTCATCACTTAGCCGGTGGCGCGGACGCCGTCGACATCGAGATCGTATTCGCGAACCTTGCGGTAGAGCGTCGAGCGGCCGACACCGAGGCGGCGGGCGACTTCGCTCATCCGGCCGGCATAGGTCTCGATGGCAAACTCGATCAGATCGCGTTCAATATCTTCCAGCGAGCGCAGATTGCCACCCGCATCCATGATCTCGACCGGAGCCGGTTCACCAGCGACATCAGCCACCAGCTCGCTGACCGCCGGCGCCACCATGTCCTCGCTCGCAGCGCGGGCGTGGAAATGCGGGACCAGACCCGAGATCTGCGGGAAGTCAGCGGGCGTAAGCGTGTCGCTGTCTGCCAAGACGACGGCCCGGAAGACGGCGTTTTCCAGCTGACGCACATTGCCTGGCCAATCGAAAGCGGTCAGCAGGGCATGGGTTTCCGGCGCGGCATCGAGGATGGCCTTGCCTTCCTGAGCATTGAAGCGGCCGATGAAGTGACGCACCAGGGCCGGCACATCTTCCTTGCGCGAGCGCAGGGAGGGAACCTCGATCGGGAAAACATTGAGGCGGTAGAAGAGATCCTCGCGGAACTGCCCGGCGGCCACCTGCTCGGCAAGGTCACGATTGGTCGCGGAGATGATCCGGACATTGACCTTCACCGGGCGTTTGGAGCCGACCGGGTCGACCTCGCCTTCCTGCAGGGCGCGCAGAAGCTTGACCTGCATGTCGAGCGGCAGCTCACCGACCTCGTCCAGGAAAAGAGTGCCACCATCGGCCTCCTGGAACTTGCCCATATGCTTGCCGGTTGCGCCGGTGAAGGAACCCTTTTCGTGTCCGAACAGGGTCGATTCCACCAGGTTTTCCGGGATGGCGCCGCAATTGACTGCGACGAAGGCACCGCCGGAACGCTTGGAGGCCGCCATGATCGACTGGGCCACCAGCTCCTTGCCAACGCCGGATTCGCCGGTGACCAGGATCGGAATATCCGACTGCGCCGCGCGCTCACCGAGCCGGACAACCTGTTGCATGGCCGCCGCATTGGCGATCATGTCGGAGAAGCCCGACTTGCCGGACGCCTTGCGCGTCAGACGCTGGACTTCGCCGCTCAGGCTCTGGACCTTCAGCGCATTGCGGATCGACACGGCAATGCGTTCCGGACTGGCCGGCTTCACGAAGAAGTCAGCGGCCCCCGCACGCATCGCATTGACGACAGTCTCGATCCCGCCGCTCGCTGTCAGAACGATCACCGGAAGGTCGGGAATACGTTTCTTGACTGCGTCGAGCGTCTCCATGCCATCCATCCCCGGCATAATCAGATCGAGCAGCATCACATCGACCGAAGCCGAGGCCAGACGTTCAAGGGCCGCATCGCCGCTTTCTGCGGTCTCTACACGGTAGCCTTGCTTTTCAATAACCGCTTGCAACAAGCGGCGTTGAGTCGGATCGTCATCCACGATCAGAACAGATTTCACCATCACACCCACGCCTTTTCGGTCGCATTGTTTTCGCCGGGCCTTCTGACCTCGCTGCCGTCACCGACAGGGCGTCTATGCGGACCGTTATGGGACAGTCTTCTAAATTTCACGTTTAAGAGGCGGCAACTCCCGGTTAAGCATAAGCGCCTTGAGGCGGTTATCCGCCGCACCTCCAGAGACGATCATGACCGACAGCACAGCCCTTCCCGCCCGCAAGACGGTCCGCTGGCCCTTCGCCCCGAAGGACGGATTTTCTTTGCTGCAGGAACCTGATCGGCTGTTGATGATCCACAGCCTGCCCGGAATTCTGGTCTGGCCGAGCCTCCTCTTCGCCCTCGCCATCCTGTTTCAGCTCGTCTCCACCGGTATCTGGAGCGCGCTCGGCGGGCCTGACTTCATTGTGTCATTGCAAACGATGCAGTTCGGCGGTTCGGCGGTCGCCTACGGGATGCTTGCCCTGCTGATGTGGCATCATTTCGGGATATATGCCGCGCACAGGCCCGCCTTTTCGGTCATCCCCAGACGTGTCTCGGAGGCAGGAGCGGCAGCGCTGGTCCTGGTCTTCATGCTGACGCTGGCCGGACCCATCACACTCTGGTTCCACGAATTCGCGATGATGGATTTCAGCCAGACCCTGGCCGGTGGTGTCGAGCTGAGCGAAGTCTCCAATGTCGATAATATCGTCCAGAGCGGTGCGGATTTATGGGCCATTGTCCTGCTGACCCTGATCGCTGCGCCGCTGGTCGAGGAAATCCTGTTTCGCGGCTGGATGCTGCCCATGCTGATCGCACGGGGTGTGCCGGGCCTGTTCGCAGTGCTCATCTCGGGCGCCGCCTTTGGCCTGATCCATATCGGCCAGGGGCTGATGGTGATGACCTCGACCTGCCTGCTGGGCATAGCGCTTGGCGTCGCGCGGCTGATCACCGGACGGGTCGCCGCCCCAGTGCTGGGACATGTCGCCAATAATGCATGGGCCATATTCGCCATCCCGGCACTGACCGGAATGCACGCCGGCTGAGATTGACGCACCGCAGCATCGGCGCTAGCGCTTCAGGATGACAAAACCATCCCCTCGTCCGGCGCGTCCGCCGGCCCCGCTGCTCCAGTTCAAGGGCGCAAAGCCCCCCTCTCCCGCCTGGTTCGACAAGGCCATGGCCGTTCCCACCGAGCGGGGCACCCTCCTCGTCGACGGTGCGAGCATTCACTGGAAAGCCTGGGGCGAGACCGGCAAGCCCGGCCTTATCCTTGTGCATGGCGGTGTGGCCCACAAGGACTGGTGGGACAGTATCGCGCCTTTCCTCGCCGACACGCGCCGCGTCGTTGCGCTCGATCTGTCAGGCATGGGCGATAGCGATCACCGCGAGGTCTACCGCATGGAGACCTATGCGCTCGAGGCTATTTCCGCAGGCCGGGCAGGCGGGGCTTTCGAGGCTGGCGCACCCTTTCTGGTCGGACATTCCTTTGGCGGCTTTGTGTCGCTGGCGGCGGCGGGGGAATATGGCGACGAGCTGGCCGGCATTGCCGTCCTCGACAGCCCGATCCGCCCGCCCAGCGAGCAGCGCAATTCCTCTCCGCCCAGCCGTGGCGGCTCGGTCTATGGCACATTCGACAATGCACTCGAGCGTTTCCGCCTCCTGCCCGAGCAGTCCTGTGACAATTCTTTTCTGCTCGACCATATTGCCCGGCTCTCGCTCAAACCGGTCGAGCGGCCCGATGGCAGTGAAGGCTGGACGTGGAAATTCGATCCGCGACTTTGGGAGAAGCTCGTCTATGCGCGCAAATCGCCAGCCGAGATCGCAGCCGCACTGAAATGCCGGATCGCACTCTTCCGCGGCGGCGATTCCACGCTGGTGACCGACGAGATCTGGGCTTTCATGCGTGAGACTTTCGGGCCGAAGACAACCATGGTCTCGATCCCGCAGGCCCAGCACCATCTCATCCTCGACCAGCCGATCGCTGTGGCGGCCGCGCTGGAAGTGCTGACCGGGCCGGGCTGGCGCTGAGCCAGCCGTCCGTCTGGTCTCAGTGTTCGTGCTGACGGATTTCCCGTTCGACCTCGGGCGGCAGATCGGCCGGACGCTGGGCCATCGAACGCCGGACAGCGCCAAACACGCCGGCGAGGACGGCAAGCCCGAGCCAGATCGCGCCGATCAGCCGTGCTGTCGGCCAGATCGGGTCAAGGACGCCGAAATTGAGATATTCAAGGCCGACCACGCCGGCATAAATCGCCAGCGCCAACAGGCCCGACCAGACAGCAAACGGTATGCGCATCAAATTTCCCCCGTCAGTGCGCAAGGCTTACTGAAACGCCCGGGCGCTCACAACCACCGCCATCGGGAAAAACCTGGTGCGTGGCCCTGCCGCAACAACAGTGCAGGCGGCGGCCTGCTGCGGCACCCCGTGATCTGTATTGCGACAGCGCGGCATCTTGGCTGCGGGAGCGACCCGTGTTATCGGCATTGAAAATACTGGTGACTCGAACAGGGGCAGGACAAATGGCGTCTGATTACACACGCGGCGAAATGAATATTGCCAGCCAAAAAGGCACGTATGAGGGCTTCATGACGGTCTCGCTCTGGGGCTCTCTGGTCCTCGGCCTGATGATCTTCTACATGACGCTCGTCTTTGCTGTCGGCATGGACTGGATGGGCTCGCTCATCGGCGTTGCCGTTCTCGGCGTCGTGCTCGGCCTGGTCACCTCGATGAAAAGCGCCTGGTATGCGACGGTTGGCGGCCTGTTCGTCTTCGGTCTCGTCTGTGGCGGTCTGACCCAGTTGTTCAGCGTCTTCCTCGCCGGAAACTAGGCTGCAGCGCGGCGATTTCGCCCGCTACGCAGGAAATTCTCCCACAGGCCTTCCCCTGAACGGCGAATTCGCGCATCGTACCCGCAACTGGCTCCTAGCGGTGGGACGATATGAGAATTGCTATTCTGAAAGAACGACATGCGGGCGAGACCCGCGTCGCTGCGACCCCGGATACCGTCAAGAAATTCGTCGGTGCCGGCCATCAGGTCGCGATTGAAAAAGGCGCGGGCCTGACCGCCTCCGTGACCGATGAGGCCTATACGGCCGCCGGCGCGGAAATCAGCACGCTGGCCGCCGTCCTCAAAGGCAGCGACGCGCTCTTTGCCGTCCAGACGCCTGACGCCGCCACGCTCGCGAAACTGCCCAAGGGCATGTTGCTGGTCGCCCATCTCGACCCCTATGGCGCCGAAGACCGCGCCAAGGCGCTCGCCAAGGGTGGCATTGACGCCCTCGCCATGGAGTTCGTGCCCCGGATCAGCCGCGCCCAGGCCATGGATGCGCTCTCCAGCCAGTCCAACCTCGCCGGCTATCGCGCCATCATCGAAGCGGCACATATCTATGGCCGCGCCTTCCCGATGATGATGACCGCTGCCGGCACCGTCGCCCCGGCCAAGACCTTCATCATCGGCGTCGGCGTTGCCGGCCTGCAGGCAATCGCCACCGCGCGCCGTCTCGGCGCCATCGTTTCGGCGACCGATGTGCGGCCCGCCGCCAAGGAACAGGTCGGCTCGCTCGGTGCCAAATTCATCGCCGTCGAGGATGAGGAATTCAAACAGGCCGAAACCGCTGGCGGCTATGCCAAGCAGATGTCGGCGGAATACCAGGCCAAACAGGCCGAGCTCGTTGCCGCCCATATCGCCAAGCAGGATATCGTCATCACCACGGCGCTCATCCCGGGCCGTCCGGCGCCGAAACTTGTCTCAAAGGCCATGGTCGAGAGCATGAAGCCCGGCTCGGTCATCATCGACCTGGCCGCCCCCAATGGCGGCAATTGCGAACTGACCAAGGCCGACGAGATTGTCGAGCACCAGGGCGTCATGATCGCCGGCTTCTCCAACCTGCCCGGCCGTCTCGCTGCCGACAGCTCGGCGCTTTACGCCAAGAACCTCGCCAATCTCCTGCCGCTCCTGATCGGCGAAGACGGCGCACGCGCACCCCATTGGGACGATGAAATCATCAAGGGTATGGCCCTGACACGCGATGGCGCGGTGGTGCATCCGAGCCTGGTCAAACAGGACGCATGAACATGACACGACAGGCTTCGTCGCTGCTGCTCGCACTGATTGCTGCCCTGGCCGTCAGCCCGATGGCCGATGCCCAGCCTGTCCCGCGGGCCGAAAATGGCCGTGTCGATCTTTTGGCCTATCCGCCGCAAGGCCTGGAGCAGCCCCGCACAGTCAATCCCGGCGAGGCCGCCTGGGTCGAGACCGTACGGCCGGAATACGCCGTGCGTCTGCTCGGTGATGCCGCGGCGCGGATCCGGCCGGAAAATGGTGCCGTAGTGCCCGCCGGCACCCTCTTGTTCGGCATGCGGGTCACGCGCGGCTATGCCTATTGCCCACGCATTGATTTCAACGCGGTGATCACGCGGGTGCAGTGCTTTCGCGATTTCAATGATGACGGCGTTTTCGATGGCGGCTATCTGACCCGGCACAGCAGCATCAACACGCAGTTTCTCGCCAATATCGTCCACGCCCTCGATCGCGTGGTCCCGGTGCCCTACGAGCCGGTCGAGCCGTCCGATGCGCTGGAAACCACCTCGACCATCGTCTTCGAAAGACTGCGCAATGGTGAGGCCGTCTTCAGAAAATACATCGACGCAGAGCGGCTTACGTCCAGCTATACGTGCCAGCCATTGGCCGAAAACCCCGAGCTCTGCACCCTGTTCGGGTTGACCTTGCGGGTGGAGCCGGTTGGCGATGCCGTTCGCATCACGCTGGTCGACTCGCCGGACGTGCGCCGCCTCAATCTCATCATGACCAATACTGCCCTACCGACGCGAAACTAGAGCCCTGAACCAGGGAGGAAGAATTCCATGGAAGCCGTAGATCCCGTCATCTTTCGCCTCGCGATCTTTATCCTCGCGATTTTCATCGGCTATTACGTTGTCTGGTCGGTCACGCCCGCCCTGCACACGCCGCTGATGGCTGTTACCAATGCGATCTCCTCGGTGATCATCGTGGGCGCCCTGCTCGCGGCGACAGCCACGGGCGGTGCCGATGATGGCAGCGGCGGTGCCGGTTTCTCGCGCGGACTGGGAACGCTCGCCATCGTGCTGGCCAGCGTCAACATATTCGGCGGCTTCCTCGTCACCCAGCGCATGCTGGCGATGTACAAGAAAAAGGAGCGCTAGAGCATGTCCCCGAATATCGCTGCCCTCCTCTATCTCCTCTCCGGCATCCTCTTCATCCTCGCCCTGCGCGGATTGTCGAGCCCGGAAACCGCCCGACAGGGCAATTTCTTCGGCATGGCCGGCATGGCCATCGCCATTGTCACCTCCCTGCTCGCCGCCCAGCTGGACGGCGCCTCTATGGTGCTTATCGTCGTTGGCGTGATGATTGGCGGCGGCATTGGCACGATCATCGCCCGCCGCATTTCAATGACCTCCATGCCTCAGCTCGTGGCGGCCTTTCACTCGCTCGTCGGCATGGCCGCCGTGCTGGTGGCGGCAGCGGCGCTCTTTGCGCCTGAATCCTTCCACATCGCCAATGCCGCGGGTCAGCTGCATGCGCTCAGCCTGTTCGAGCTTTCGATGGGCACCGCGATCGGGGCCATCACCTTCTCCGGCTCGGTCATCGCTTTCGCCAAGCTCAACGGCAATATGTCGGGCGCGCCGATCATGCTGCCCATGCGCCACGCCATCAATATCGCGCTGGCCGTCTTCATTGCGGTGATGATCGCCTTCCTGATGGCCTCCGGCGGTGACGCCAAGACAGCTTTCCTCTTCATCGCCCTGGCCGCTTTCGTGCTCGGCATCACCCTGATCATCCCGATCGGCGGCGCCGACATGCCGGTCGTCGTCTCGATGCTCAATTCCTATTCGGGATGGGCCGCCGCAGCGCTCGGTTTCACGCTGGAAAACACCGCCCTCCTGGTCACCGGCGCCCTCGTCGGCTCCTCCGGTGCAATCCTGTCCTACATCATGTGCAAGGGCATGAATCGCTCCTTCATCTCCGTCATCCTCGGCGGATTTGGTGATGATGGCAGCGCTTCTGCCGCTGCGGGTCCGCAAGGCAATGCCAAGCAGGGCTCGGCGGAAGACGCCGCCTTTGTGCTGAAGAATGCCGGCACCGTCATCATCGTGCCCGGCTATGGCATGGCC
>TARA_R110000868_G_scaffold58122_4_pt1 | contig 71344 bp, 66 predicted proteins | sample TARA_R110000868 | Tara Oceans TARA_R110000868 (sample SAMEA4397489) | marine metagenome | biome: Polar Biome; feature: [SRF] surface water layer (ENVO:00010504); material: water (ENVO:00002006), including particulate matter (ENVO:01000060) such as... | depth 5 m | reverse complement strand
ATCTGATTGACCATTTCAAACAAATTAATGAGTCCTGACCCTAGGTTCCGCGCCATGCAATTTTCACCGTTGTTTATCGCATCCATCGCATTGGGCGGGGCTATCGGGGCGGTTTCCCGATATGGTGTTTCGGCCCTGATGGGCGCGACACTTGGTCATGGTTTTCCCTGGGGGACGTTGACGGTTAATATCGTTGGATCGTTCCTGATGGGGCTTCTGATCGAACTGTCCGCCCTTAAACTGTCACTAAGCCCGGAAGTGCGGGCCTTCCTTGTGACAGGATTTTTGGGGGCGTTTACAACGTTTTCGACTTTTTCGCTCGATGTCGCGACCTTATATGAACGTGGTAACCTTGGCCTTTCGGCCCTGTATGTTGCCGTTTCGGTCTGCGTTGGCATCGCAGCATTGTTTGGCGCAATCGCGCTGGTAAGAGGAGTTCTGCAATGAGTGGCGTCACTCTGCGCAAGGTAAAGACGGATGAAGCCGAGATGCGGCTTGATCGCTGGTTTAAGCGCAACTGCCCGGAATTTACCTTTGGGCAGGTTCAAAAAATGCTGCGCGGCGGTCAAATCCGTGTCGATGGCAAACGGGCCAAGGCAGGGCAAAATCTTGAACCGGGTCAGGAAATTCGTGTTCCGCCGGCGCCTGTTATGTCTGGCGGCGGTCTTGGCCCCTGGCAGAAAGGCGGTCAATATGATCAGGCCGCCGGGGGCGAATACGCCAAATCCGGCCCTGCGCGTTCCAACGCCAGCGAGGAAGACCTTCAGGCTCTGAAAGATTCCGTCATTTTCTATGACGAAGTTGTGCTGGCGATCAATAAACCGGCCGGGCTTGCCGTACAGGGCGGCACCAATACCGCCCTTCATGTTGATGGCATGCTTGATGCGTTGAAGCTCGATTCCAAGGAACGTCCGAAACTGGTGCATCGTCTGGATAAAGACACCAGCGGGGTTTTGTTGCTGGCGCGTTCGGCATCGGCGGCAAATGCGCTGACCAAAGCATTCAAGGACAAATCGACTCGCAAGCTTTACTGGGCAATCGTTTCCGGTGCGCCGGATCAACGCGAAGGCCTGATTGATGCGCCGCTGGCCAAACATGGCAGCAAGGGCAGTGAAAAGATGGTGATTGACGAGAAAGAGGGCAAATCCGCCCAGACCGTCTATCGTCAGCTTGCCCGTGCCGGACGTCGGGCCGCCTGGCTTGCGCTATCGCCGTTAACCGGGCGTACTCACCAGTTGCGCGCCCATTGTCAGGCCATGGGCTGTCCGATCCTTGGCGATGGCAAATATGGCGGTGCGCAGGCATTCCGTGATGGGTTGTCCAACCAGATGCATTTGCATGCGCGCGCCATTGATTTTCCGCATCCGGTTACCGGCCATCGTGTGATTATCGAGGCCCCGGTGCCGGAACATTTCCGCGAAACATTCAAGGCGCTGAATTTCGATCCGAAAACGGCGACGAAGTTCGTGACCCCGGAAATCCACCGGGAAAAGGAAGTTAAGCCAAAGCCAAAAGAAAAACCGTCGCGATTGCGCCGGAAATAGATCGGTCTGATGGTTTGTCAGAATGCGAAAAGCCGGCGCAGTGCGTCGGCTTTTTCGTCCCTGTCAACGGTGTTGATGACAATTGATTGTGTTATGGGCCCGCGACCACTTTGCCGAAACGGTTAAGAAAAACATCACGGACCCGGCGCAAATGCCGGGCATGGACGGTATTTCCCGTGCGTTCACAAATTTCGGCCTGACCGTCAATCATAACCGCGATTTGTTTCCGACCGCGCGGCGTATGGACCAGACTTTCGCCTTCCTCAAGGGCAGAAAGAAGGGGGATGTGTTCACACTCGGCAATCGCGAGAATCTCTTCTTCGCTTAGGTCGCTGAAATCGATGCAGTCCCTAAGTGTGAGCATCTTAGCCTCCGCTGTTCGCGTGCCAACAGGGTTATTCTACGCTTATCTCAGGGTGATCGAAAGTCATCCTAAATTCACTTGTAGTTTCCGCTGCTTCCCGCAGAGCACAAAACAGCATCACGATTAGATTGGCAGGAGACTCGATCTTTCAAACGCTTTGGCATAATGTCCGCCCCGATATAAACAGAACTGGATGACTTTTGATGGTGAACGATCCGCTTAAGCTTGTGGTATTTGATTGTGACGGCACGCTGGTTGATAGCCAGCACGCGATTGCGCATTGCATGGATCATGCCTTTGCGACGCATGGTCTGGATTGCCCGGGACTTGAAAAAACGCGGACCATCATCGGGCTGAGCCTGCCCGAGGCGATCACCAAACTTGCCACACCGGGCACCGTTGATGATGCGATTGTTGAGGGCGTCACGGCGGCCTATAAAGCGGCATTTTTCGAATTGCGCCAGGCCCCGGATTTCCACGAACCGCTTTTCCCCGGTGTGCATGAAATGCTGGCCGAACTTGATAGCCGCAACTGGTTGCTGGGTGTTGCGACCGGAAAGGCCCGGCGCGGCCTTGATGCGGTGCTGGCGCGCAATGCGCTTGAAAAACGTTTTGTGACGCTTCAGACCTGCGACAATCATCCGTCCAAACCCCATCCGTCGATGTTGCATTCCGCCATGGATGAAACCGGGGTTGAGGCACCCAATGCCGTGATCATCGGCGATACGGCCTATGATATTGAAATGGGCCGTGCGGCGGGGATGCTGGCGATTGGGGTTAGCTGGGGCTATCATGATGTCGATACGTTAAACAATGCCGGGGCACATGCCGTGATTGATCATTTCGATCAATTGCCGGGGGTGTTGGAAACCATGTGGGGAACCAGTCGCAATGCCGCATGAGGCCAAAGATCTGCAACCGATCCAGTTTGAAATTACCGTTCCCGTCGAACCCGAACATGCGTTTGATGCGTTTACGGCCCAGTTTGGCAATTGGTGGCCGATCGACAGCCATTCGCTGGCGCGCGAGAATTGCAAATCAATTGAAATGAGCACCGGGCTTGGGGGCAAGATCATCGAACATGCCAAGGGCCGCGATCCGATTACCTGGGGCACGGTCGAAATCTGGCAGGTCGGGGAACATGTTGCCTTTACCTGGCATCCCGGCTGGGATGAGGGGGCCTATACAAGGATCAGCGTGACCTTTGAACAGAACGCTTTCGGGCGCTGCGTGATCCGGCTTAAACATTGGGAATGGGGCAATCTGGGTGAAATTGCCCAGACGATGCGCGATGGCTATCAAACCGGCTGGAAATATGTTTTTGAAGAATGCTTTGCCAATTATCTGATGGCCAAACGCCATTAGGCAGCATCGCCCCAAAGGGCTTGGCAATATGCTTTAAAGACAAAAGGGGCGCCAGATTGATCGGGCGCCCCTTTGTCATGTTTGATATGTGCCGGTTACAGCAGGCCATATTCCATCAAATCGCGGCGCAGTTTGAGTGGTTCGCGGAACCAGTGGGTGACAAAGCCCATTTCGCGGGCTTGCTGGATGTTTTTTTCGTTGTCATCGATAAACAGGGTTTCGCGCGGGTCAAATTTGAATCGGGATGCGGCGAGATCGAAAATCTGCGGATCGGGTTTGGCCAGTTTTTCGCGGCCAGACACCAGAATGTCTTCGAAATGGTTCAGGAATTCAAACCGTTCCAGCGCGTATGGCCAAGTGTCGGCAGACCAGTTGGTCAGGGCAAACAAACGCACATTGCCGCGTGATTTCAGTTCTTCAAGGATATGAACGGTCCGGTCAATCGGGCCTTTCATCATTTCCGGCCAGCGGTCCATCCATGCGGCAATCTGGTCGCTGTAATCGGGATAACGATGTTGCAGATCGGGGATCGAATTGGCAAAGCCAAGCGCCCCCTTGTCATGCAGAAAGTTCCAGTGCGGGTGGCAGACTTCGGTCAGGAAACGTTCCATTTCGGCCGGGTCGGTGAAAATCTTGCGATACAGATGGCGTGGATCCCAATCGACCAGAACCCCGCCCAGATCAAAAAGAACCGTTTCGATTTTACGCATTGTTTCCTCGGCTTGAATGGGTGTGACGCCCCCCTGTTAAAGCAGGCAGGACCGGGCGGGGCAAGCCGCCAATTACACAAATCCTGTCATCAGATCCAATTTTTCTGATCCGGTCTTCATCGGAGGGCGTATCGCGAATGGTTGTCCGCAATGGTGACAATTAAACCTATGACATGAGTGTGACTTGCAAACACATCCCAATCAGGGAAATGATAACATCAGTAATATGACTTTTCGAATATCACGCCGGTTTTGAACTGACAGAGGAGGCTTGAATATGTGTACGCTTGACGGATGTGGTTCGGATGAACATCTCGGCCCGCGGCCCAAGGCCACGGACGAAGATCGTCGCCTGTTTCTTAAAGGGGCTGTTGCCCTGCCGCTTGCGGTTGTTCTGGCTGATCCGATTTTGGCCCATGCCGCCGGATCGATGCTTGAACCTGTGACGATCACAACGCCGGGTGGCGACAAAATGGTGGCGGAAATCGCCATGCCCGCAACCCTGCCAGCACCAACGGTTATTCTGATCCACGAATGGTGGGGGTTAAATGATCAAATCCGTGCCGTGGCGGCGGAATACGCCAAACAGGGGTATATCGCATTGGCGGTTGATCTGTATGGCAAACCGGCCGCGACCACGCCGGACGGGGCAAAGGCATTGATGGCGGCGACCGACCCGGTTGTTGCAACCCAAAAATTGCAGGCATCGGTCGATTTTCTGAAAAAGCACAAGGACGCAACCGGCAAGGTCGGAACGGTTGGCTGGTGCTTTGGCGGCGGCTGGTCGCTGAATACTGCACTTGCGGCCGATGTTGATGCGGTTGTCGTCTATTACGGTAATGTCAAAAAAACACCGGAACAGGTTGAGACCTTGAATGCACCGTTGATGGGGCATTTCGGCACGTTGGATAAAAGCATCAATAAGGACATGGTCAGTGGGTTTGAGCAGTCGCTTAAAACGGCGGGTAAAACCGATTACCAGATTTACTGGTACGAAGCCGACCATGCCTTTGCCAATCCAACCGGCGGGCGGTATGACGCCGAGGACGCGATGCTGGCCTGGGACCGCACGATGGGATTCTTTGACAAAAATCTAAGCTGATCTTTGTGAGTATGTAAAACGACAAAAGGCCGGGATGTGTCCCGGCCTTTTGCATAGATTGTTTTTAAGGTGTCAGTTGGTCGGATTGGCCCGGTTCGCCCAACGGGTTGAACGGCGTTCAATCACGTTAAACATCTCGTACATCGCAATGCCCATTACTGCGATCACCAGCAAACCGGCAAAGACCAGCGGCATATTGAATTTTGAGGATGCCGATAGCATCAGATAGCCAACACCCAAATTCGATGCCACGGTTTCGGAAATGACCGAACCGACAAAGGCCAGCGTGATCGCAACCTTAAGGGATGCAAAGAAATACGGCATGGCGCGCGGAAAACCGACCTTGAACAGGATGTCGGTACGCGTCGCGCCAAGGGAGCGTAAAACGTCGCGCAATTCCGGTTCCAATGTTGCAAGCCCGGTCGCCACATTGACGACAATCGGGAAGAATGAAATCAGAAAGGCGGTGATGATTGCCGGTGCGGTGCCAATGCCAAACCACATGACAAGGACCGGCACCAATGCGACTTTTGGGACCGAGTTAAACCCAACCAAAAGCGGATTGGCGGCGTCATAGATTGCCTTGCTGGACCCGACCAGCGCGCCAAGCACGACGCCAAATACAACCGCAATGGCAAAGCCCGCCAGGGTCGTATAAAGCGTCTGCATCGCATGCATCCAGATTGCGGCGCGAAATTCCCAGCCAACGATAATGCTTTCGGACGGGGTCGGCAGGACATAGACCGGAATATTGAAAATCCGGACGATCAGTTCCCAGAAGACGAAAAGTCCGATGGCGCTAAGCCATGGCGTGGCTTTCGAGAAATCTTTTTTCTTGGTCATGATGTTTTTTCCCAACCTTTGCCGTTATGCCGCGCGAACGTTGCGGATGTGATTGCGCAAATCGTGGACCAGATCGGTGAACGGCTGGGTGAATGTGGTTTCCTGATCGCGCGGACGGGGCAGGGTATTTTCCCGTTCGGCAATGATTTTGCCCGGGCGTTTGGACATTACATAGATCGTATCGGCCAGATAGGCCGCTTCGCGCAAATCATGGGTCACCAGAATGACGGTGAAGGGCCGCACCATCCAAAGGTTCTGCAAGATGTCCCACAGTTCTTCACGGGTAAACGCATCAAGGGCCGCAAACGGTTCGTCGAGCATCAAAAGATCCGGTTCATGGATTAGCGACCGGCACAGGGATGCACGTTGTTGCATGCCGCCGGATAATTCCCACGGATATTTGTCTTCATGGCCTTCAAGCCCGACGCTGGCCAAAAGCTTGCGGGCGCGGTCTTCGTATTCAGCACGGTTTTTGCGCAACAGATTGCGGTGTGGCTTGACGATTTCCATCGGCAATAAAACGTTATCAAGCGTGGTCCGCCAGGGCAGAAGTGTCGGGTTCTGAAACGCCATGCCAACGATTTTAAGAGGCCCTGCGACTTCTTTGTTATCGACAATCACAGTTCCTTCGCTGGGCGGCATCAGGCCAGATACCAGTTTAAGCAGTGAAGACTTGCCACATCCCGAAGGTCCGACAACGGCGATAAATTCGCCCTTGTTGATCTTCAGATTGGTTGTTTCCAATGCCAGTTCTTCGCCTTCGTTGTAACGAAGCCTGACATTGTTCAATTCGACAAAGCTGTTCGACATGGCAGCCAATCCCCCTGCGGATCATGTTGGTTTCTTATGGATTTCTTATGGATCGGGGCCGGTTGTTTCCCGGCCCCGTTTTTTAAAATACTGACGGAAATTATTTCAACATGCGGTCTTTTTGACCGGGCATGAAGATATCGGTGAACAGATCACCAACAGTCGGCTTTTTCTCGATGCCAAAGGCCAGGCTGACCTGATCAATTGCTTTGGCCATGCGATCCGTTTTGATCTGGCCCATGCCTTCTTTCAGGGTGACTTCGGTGACGACGTTTTCATCAATCGTCATCTGAAGGCGCTGAATTTCAAGGTCTGTACTGATCAGGGGATCAACTTCCTTAAGGGCGGCAATGGCTTCGGCCGGATCGGCAATTGCATCACGCCATCCTTTGACAACTGCGCGCAGGAAGCCACGCAATTCTTCCGGATGGTCTTTCATCATATCGGGTGATGCAATCAGCGCATTGCCATAGAAATCCATGCCGTAATCGAAATATTTGAAAACGGTCAAATCATCCTTGGAAATGCCCTGTGCCTTAAGGTTCAGGATCGAGGTAAAGTAATGTCCGGTAATCGCATCGACATCACCGCGCACCAGCATCGGTTCGCGAAGCGGCGGGTCCATGCTTTCCCATTTTACATCGTCAAGCTTAAGGCCGGTGGCCTGTGCAAAGGCCGGGAACAACTTGCGGGACGCATCAAAGACCGGCGCGCCAAGGGTCTTGCCAATCAGGTCTTCGGGTTTTGTGATGCCGCTTGATTTCAGCATAAACAACGAAAACGGCGGGCGGTCATAGACCATGAAGATCGACTTCATGGCACGGTCCGGGTTGGATGCGTTGAATTCCATCATCGAATTGATATCGGCAAAACCAACATCATAGGCGCCGCTGGCAACGCGCGTGATGGCGCCAACCGATCCGTTGCCCGAATCAATCGTGACGTCCAGACCTTCTTCCTCGAAATAGCCTTTTTTCTTGGCCAGAACATAGGGTGCTGCCGGGCCTTCGAATTTCCAGTCGAGCGTGAATTTGATGGCCATTTCAGCCATGGCCGACTGCGCACCAAGCGCCACAGCAACGCCGATGGTCGCGCCAAGTAACCGCGCTTTCAATTTAACCATTTAATGAAGCCTCCTGTTTTGGGTCTTTTTGGCGACCCATTGACCGAATGATACCCCGATTACACAGCAATGGCTGTGCCAAATCCCCGATTTGCTTGTTTTTGCTCATATGAAGGGATCGTTACAGGTAGAGTAAGGGTGTTGAATAAATGGTCAATGGGGTAATTTGACCAAAAATTATACAGAAATTCTTGATAATCGCCCGAGAAAGGGGCGGAGGAGTCAAATCACTTGCACAAGGCACTGGATTTGGGCATATCGCCATGATGCTTAGAAAATCGATCAAACGTTTTTATAAAAAAGCCGAAGCTGTGCGGGATGACGCGGCACAGGGATGGCGCATTCACCTGGATGACCGGGCGGTAAAAACCCCGGGCAAGGCCGAATTTGTCTTGCCTGTTGAACGGCTTGCGCATGAAATTGCCACCGAATGGGATGCGCAGGGCGAAAAGGTTGTGCCCGCAACCATGCCGATCATGCAGCTGGCGGCAACGGCAATTGACCGTGTGCGACCGCACCGTGATGCCGTGATTGCCGAGCTGACCGGTTTTGGCCGGTCTGACCTGTTATGCTATCGTGCATCGTTCCCTGATGATCTTGTTTTGCGACAGGCCGAAGCATGGCAACCCCTGCTTGATTGGGCGCAAGATGACTTGCGAGTGGCCCTGTCGGTGACTGAAGGCGTCATGCCGATATCGCAAAATGACGAAGCCCTGATCAACATACAAGACACGATCAAGACGCTTGATGATTACTATCTGACGGCCCTGCATACCCTGACCACAGTGTCGGGATCGGTGATTATCGGGCTTGCGACCTTGCGCGGGCGGATTAGTGCGGAACAGGCGTTTGAATATTCCCAGCTTGACGAGATTTATGCCATCGAGCAATGGGGGGCGGATGCCGAGGCCGTTGTGCGCCGGGATCGTCATCGGGCGGAATTGCTGGCGGCGGGGCGGTATCTGGACCTGCTGCCGTAACCGGATTGGGTCTGTATATCGGAATATCTGATTGCACAGGGGGATGGCATTGCCATTCCCCTTTTTTATTGCCTATCCATTGGTCTTGGAAGCGTCCCCGATTTTGTTGATTATAACGTGCATCCCGATGCATGGATTGGCTTTTGCGGGGCGAATAAGCGCCTGCCAAAATAGCAGGGGCGAGACCCGGTTTTGGGTTTTCAGCTGATTTTGTGCGGGTTTCTTAGTTTTGCTTGTGACGGGCGGTTGAGATAGGTTGCGAAAAATTTCGGCTTTGTGTTTGCTCGATATCAACGTAATCGATACTATACAATGGTATTTTATGGTAAGAATTTACATCCTAAAGAATAGGGTGTCCCGTCGGCATGGGTTGGTGCGCCAATGAATTGGATTTCTGGCATGCCACCATCACGGGCCCTTGGAAAATAGTTTTAAAGGTACTGTTCGATATGTCGCCGTCGTCGAATGCTGATCGCATCAAAGAGCTGATTCTGTCCCGGTTGGACGGGAAGGGGCCAGATGATCATGTGTCTTGTCCTGCCGATTTGATCGGGCAGGATTTTGACACATGCCGTGACGCGGATGGGATAAACCATATCCCTGAAAACCTTTTGTATTGTATTGATCTGGATAATCCGACCGAAAGCTATGTCAGTCCGGCAATCGGACGGATGCTTGGTTACGCGGCCAGTGATATCGATTTTTCCGCGACAGAGTGGTGGCGTTTTTACGTCCATCCCGATGATGCCGACCAGATCGTTCGAACCCGAAATCCCGCCAATTGGCCGGACGGCGAAATGCGCCGGACATTTCGGTTGCACCATGTCGATGGCCATTGGATCGAGGTTTATGACCAAGCCGTTATTCGTAAAACCACAGCCAAGGGTGTCGGGGTTATTTTGGGCAGTCTGCGCGACCTAAGTTCGCGCCGCCAGATCACCGTCGCCTTGGAAAAGTCCAGTCGCCGTTACGAACATCTGCTTGGCGCGCTGGCCGAGGGGGTTGTGGTTTTTGGCCCGTCGGGCGAAGTTGTTGAATGCAACGTCGCCGCCCTTAAAATATTGGGTCTGACGCGGGCCGAACTGAGTGGCGCAATGCCATCCGATCCGCGCTGGAATTGCGTGTATGAAAACGGTGCGTCCTTTGCCGATGGCGTGCATCTTGCCGCCCGGGTGTTAAAAACCGGGCGCGGTGAATTTGGTGTTGTGGTGGGTGTCAACCATGCAAACGGGGATCGGGTCTGGATACGGTTGAATGCAGAACCGCTGCGGGACGAGGCCAATGGCCAGTCCGATGGTGTGATCGTTTCCTTTGCCGATATTTCGGAATTGAAACGCGCCGAAGTTGCCATGATTGAGCGCGCAAAAATGTATCGCCAGATGTTTGAGCGGACCACGGCGATCAAGCTTCTGATCGATCCGTCCACGGGTGATATTGTCGATGTGAACGATGCGGCCTGTGTCTTTTACGGTTATCCCGAGGATAAACTGCGCAAGATGAAGGTTACGCAAATCAACCGGTCTTCGGTCACGGTTGTAAGGCGGTCAATGGCAAAGGTCCTTACCGATGGCAAAGGCACATTTTCGTTCAAGCACATGCTTGCCAGCGGCGATATCCGTGATGTTGTTGCCCATTGTGGCGCGGTTCAGATCGACGGGCAGGACTATATCCATTCGGTCATTTTCGATGTCACCGAACGCAATGCCTATGAACACGAACTTGAACATGTGAATGTTGAACTTTCTGCGGAACGACAGCGTTTGAATGAAATCATCAGGGGCACCAATGTCGGGACCTGGGAATGGCATATGCAGACCGGTAAATTGCATCTGAATGAACGCTGGGCGGAAATCATCGGTTATGATCTGGCCGAACTTGGCGAGACCACGATTGATACATGGGCGCAGTATTGTCACCCCGAAGATCTGGTGCAGGCAAATGAGCAACTGCAACGGGTCTTTGATCGCGAACTTGGTTATTTCGAATATGAGTGCCGCCTGCGTCACAAGAATGGTGACTGGGTTTGGGTGTTGAATCGTGGCAAGGTCGCTGAATGGTCCAAGGATGGCCGACCTTTGCGCATGTCGGGCATGCTTGCCGACATCACGCCATCGAAAAAGGTTGAACAGGAAATTCGCCGCATGGCTCAGACCGACACGTTGACCGGTCTGGGCAATCGTCATCAATTTGATACGATGCTGGCCAAGGTGATTAAGATAAACCAGCGGCTGGGCAAGAATGTTGTGCTGATGCTGCTTGACCTTGATCATTTCAAACCGGTGAATGATACATTCGGTCATCCGGTTGGTGACAAGCTGTTGATCGAAGTCGCACAGGTGTTGCGCAAATTTTCCCGCGAGGCTGATATCATTACGCGGCTTGGCGGGGATGAATTTGCGATCATATTGCCGCTTGTTGATAAAATCACGGATGCCGCCATCCCGGCAAAGCGGATTATTGACGCGATATCGGAACCGATGGTGATCGATGGCCATAATATCCATATCGGCGTCAGTATCGGCATTGCTGCCTGCCACGGCGATGATAGCAATAACGAAAACCTGTATCGTGAAGCCGATCGCGCACTTTATCAGGCCAAAAATTGTGGTCGCAACCGGTTTTGTTATTTCGAACCGGATCATGCTGATGGCAGCCCTGATCCGGCCAATACGCCCTGCAATTCCAGCGCGCAGTCTGATCGCCCCATCGACGGGTGATTGTGTCGGCACTGTTTTGCCGACCCTGCTAGACTTTAGTACAGCCCGGACTTACATATCTTGATGACGTTAGGGAAATCAGGCGGTTGGACGCCATTTTTGTCTTGTGCCAGAGTGTTAAAAATAATTGGCATTCCAGTACCGAATAATGCTATTCCATTGAAATATTCCGAACACAAAACTGGCATCAATGTATTCCGGGCGGCCCAAAGTAAGGATCACGCAATATGCAGGATATTATCGCCAAGCTCGAAGCCAAGCGCGACGAAGCGGCAATGGGCGGCGGTCAGCGCCGCATCGATAATCAGCACGCCAAAGGCAAACTGACCGCACGCGAACGTCTTGACGTTCTTCTTGACGATGGCTCGTTCGAGGAATGGGACATGTTTGTCGAACATGATTGCGTTGATTTCGACATGCAGGAAAACCGCATTCCCGGCGATGGGGTGGTGACGGGCCATGGCACGGTCAATGGCCGTTTGGTATTTGTCTTTTCCCAGGATTTCACCGTGTTTGGCGGCGCACTTTCGGGTGCCCATGCGCGCAAGATTTGCAAGATCATGGATCAGGCAATGAAAGTCGGCGCGCCGGTGATCGGGATTAACGATTCTGGTGGGGCACGTATTCAGGAAGGCGTCGAAAGCCTTGCCGGTTATGCCGATGTGTTCCAGCGCAATGTCGAGGCATCGGGCGTTATTCCACAGATTTCCCTGATCATGGGGCCATGCGCGGGCGGGGCGGTTTACAGCCCGGCGATGACGGACTTCATCTTTATGGTCAAGGACAGTTCGTACATGTTCGTGACCGGCCCGGATGTGGTTAAAACCGTGACGCACGAAGAAGTCACTCACGAGGAACTGGGGGGGGCGATGACCCATACCAGCATTTCCGGTGTGGCCGATCTGGCGTTTGAAAACGATGTTGATCTGTTGCTACAGACGCGCCGGTTCATCGATTTCCTGCCGCTGTCCAATAAGGAAAAGCCGCCTGCACGCCTGTGCGAAGACCCGTTAAATCGCGATGATTTCTCGCTTGATACGCTGGTCCCTGAAAATCCCAACATGCCCTATGACATGAAGGAACTGATCGCAAAGGTCGTTGATGAAGGCGACTTTTATGAAATTCAGCCCGATCATGCCAAAAACATTCTGGTTGGCATGGCGCGCATGGATGGTCGCACGGTGGGGATTGTCGCCAATCAGCCGATGGTTCTGGCGGGGTGTCTTGATATTGCATCATCGAAAAAGGCCGCGCGGTTCGTTCGGTTCTGTGATGCCTATAACATTCCGATTGTCACCTTTGTCGATGTGCCGGGCTTTATGCCGGGCACCGCACAGGAATATGGCGGCATCATCAAACATGGTGCGAAACTGCTGTATGCCTATGCCGAGGCCACGGTGCCAAAGGTCACCGTGATCACGCGCAAAGCATACGGCGGAGCCTATGACGTGATGGCGTCCAAGCATCTGCGGGGCGATGTCAACTATGCCTGGCCGACCGCGGAAATTGCCGTGATGGGGCCAAAGGGCGCGGTGGAAATCATTTTCCGGGCGGATATGAACGACCCGGCCAAGATTGAAGCCCGCACCGAAGAATATCGCGAAAAATTTGCCAACCCGTTTGTCGCAGGGCGCAAGGGGTTCATTGATGATGTCATCATGCCGCATGGCACGCGCCGTCGCGTGTGTAAATCGCTTGCCATGCTGCGCAACAAAGACATCAAAAACCCGGCCCGCAAACACGGCAACATTCCGTTGTAACGTCGCGACAATCCATTGGGGAGAGCACTTTAATGTTCAAGAAAATCCTGATTGCCAACCGCGGCGAAATTGCCTGCCGTGTGATCAAATCAGCCCGCAAGATGGGCATTGCCACGGTGGCGGTTTATTCCGATGCCGATAAAAATGCCCTGCATGTGCAGATGGCCGACGAAGCCGTGCATATCGGCCCGGCGCCGAGCAACCAATCGTATTTGATCATCGACAAAATCATTGGTGCGTGTAAATCCACCGGTGCCGAAGCCGTTCATCCCGGCTATGGCTTCTTGTCGGAAAATCAGGCCTTTGCCAAGGCGCTGGATGCGGAAAACATCGCCTTTATCGGCCCGCCGGTTGGCGCGATTGCCGCGATGGGGGATAAGATCACCTCCAAGAAAATCGCCGCCGACGCCGGGGTTTCGACCGTGCCGGGCTATATGGGCGTGATCAAGGATACCGCCGAGGCGGTTAAAATTGCCAATGACGTCGGTTATCCGGTGATGTTAAAGGCATCGGCCGGGGGCGGTGGCAAGGGCATGCGCATTGCGCGCAATGACGCCGAATGCCGCGAAGGGTTTGAACGCGCAACATCCGAAGCGGCCAATTCGTTTGGCGATGATCGCGTCTTTATCGAAAAATTCGTCGAAGAACCGCGCCATATCGAAATTCAGGTTCTGTGCGACAAGCACGGCCACGGTATTTATTTGGGTGAACGCGAGTGTTCAATCCAGCGCCGCCATCAGAAAGTTGTTGAAGAAGCCCCGTCGCCGTTTATTGATCCCGAAACCCGCAAGGCGATGGGCGAACAGGCGGTGGCACTGTCACATGCGGTCAATTATTGCTCGGCCGGGACGGTGGAATTCATTGTTGATAAAGACAAGAATTTCTATTTCCTTGAAATGAACACCCGTCTTCAGGTCGAACACCCGGTGACCGAACTTGTCACCGGCGAAGACCTTGTTGAATGGATGATCAAAATCGCCGATGGGGAAAAGCTGACCCTTAAGCAAGATGACGTCAAACTGACCGGCTGGGCGATGGAAACCCGCGTCTATGCCGAAGACCCGTTCCGCGAGTTCCTGCCGTCAACCGGACGTTTGGTGCATTATCAGCCGCCTGTTGAAAGTGCGTCGGTGCGTGTCGATACCGGCGTTTTCGAAGGCGGCGAGATTTCGATGTATTACGACCCGATGGTCGCGAAACTCGTGACCTATGGGGAAACCCGCGACGATGCGATTTCTGAAATGCGCGCCGCCCTTGATGCTTATTACATTCGCGGCATTTCGCACAATATCCCGTTCCTGGCGGCTGTGATGGCCAATAAACGGTTCCAGTCGGGCAATATCACCACCAATTTCATCGCCGAAGAATACCCCGATGGGTTCTCGGCCGATGATCTGCCCAATGATGATCCGGCAACCCTTGTGGTGGTTGCGGCCTATCTTAATCAGCGCGTGACCGAACGTAACGCCCGCATTACCGGCCAGGTCAGCGACCATCCGCTGGAAATTGCTGAAAGCTGGGTCGCGGTTTGCGGTGATGATCACACTGCGTTCGATATTGAAATCGACGGTGTTAACAATGATTATATTATCGCCATCGGGGATCGCAGCTATGGCGTTTCATCAGACTGGAAAATCGGCGATGCGATGTTTGTCGGCGACATTGATGGCGCCCCGGTCTGTGTGCAGATTGACCTTGAAGGGATCGGTTATCGCCTGTCGGCCAATGGCATTCAGCGCAGCTTTAAGGTGATGATGCCCCGTGTGGCAGAATTGCAAAAACTGATGCCGTTCAAGGCCCCGCCAGATATGTCCAACTTCCTGCTGTCGCCGATGCCGGGCCTTTTGGTCAAGGTCTCGGTCGAGGAAGGCCAGACCGTTCAGCCGGGCGAGGAATTATGCATCCTTGAAGCCATGAAAATGGAAAATGTGCTGAAAGCCGAAAGCAAAGGTGTGGTTAAAAAAATCCACGCCGAACAGGGGGGCAACCTGTCGGTTGATGCGATCATCATCGAGTTTGAGAAGGACGAGGTGGCCTAAGCATCCTTTTCATCCGAGGAACGATAAAACGCCGGTGGAATGTTTCCCCGGCGTTTTTGTTTGCCCCTGTCTGATTTGTGATGATTGCAACCCCTTTCGCTAGGCACCCCCGCATATTAAATACAAAAAACGGGGCTTTACGGCGATTTCGGGCTGACCTATGGTCACCGATTGAGGCGAGATGCTTTGTGCATGGCCATCCAAGAACAAGAAACGAGGCTTAGAGCATGTATAAACTGATTGCATTTGATGGCGACGATACGCTGTGGCACAACGAGCCGCTTTTCCGCGACGCACATATCCGCCTACGCGAAATGCTGTGTCATTATGTTGATGCTGAAACCGTCAATGATCGCCTGTATGAGGCCGAATTGGCCAATCTTTCGATCTATGGATATGGCATTACCGGGTTTGCGTTGTCGATGATCGAAACCGCGATCGAGGTTTCGGATAAAAAAATCGGTGCTGCCGATATTCACGAACTGGCCGAAATCGGCAAATCGATGTTGCGCGCCCCGACCCGTTTGATCGACGGGGCCAGCGATGTGTTGCGCCATTATGCTGCACAGCCAGACCGCAAACTGATCCTGATTACCAAGGGCGATTTGATCGCCCAGCAGCTTAAGATCGAACGGTCCGGTCTTGAAAACCTGTTTGACGGGGTCGAGATCGTTTCGGAAAAGGATCACCTGACCTATCGCAATATCTTTGGCCGATATGGGGTTGAACCCGACGAGGCGGTGATGATTGGCAATTCGATGAAATCCGATATTCTGCCGGTTGTTGAATGCGGCGGGACGGCGATCCACATCCCCTATGAAATCACCTGGGTGCATGAAATGGTTGATCAGACCGAAATCGATAGCGACAAGATTGTCGAGGTCGAAAGCATCAAACATGTGCCCGAACATATCGAAAAACTTGAACGCGGCCTGCCAGTATATGGCACCGCCGGGAGGATCGAACATGTCTGATTGCGCCGGTTCTGAAATGTCGACCGAGGCGTCATTGGCGACCGGGCCCGCCGCCGGGCTTGATGCGCAGACACGGCTTGAACTTGAAGCCGCTGCTTTTCGCGGGTTGGTGAAACACTTGCAGGATCGCAAGGATGTTCAGAATATCGATCTGATGAACCTTGCCGGTTTTTGCCGCAACTGCCTTGCGAAATGGTATCTGGCCGCCGCACGCGAACGCGATGTTGCGATGGATTATGATGGCGCGCGCGAAGTCGTCTATGGCATGACCTATGATAACTGGAAAGACAATCATCAGGCCCCGGCAAGTGCCGAACAGAAACAGAAATATCAGGACACAGCCCATCTGCACGCGCAAATCCCCGGCGCAAAATAATTGGCAGGTCAAAGGATGGCGATATGACCACAACCGAACCTGATCCGAAAACCGGCACCGGAAACATATCGGTTCATGCCCGGATCGAAGGCCAGGTTCAGGGCGTGTGGTATCGCGCCTGGACAGTGGAAGAAGCCCAAAGGCGCGGCCTGACCGGCTGGGTGCGCAATCGCAAAGACGGCACGGTCGAGGCCGTTTTTTGTGGCCCGGTTCCCGCCGTGCAATCGATGATTGCCGCCTGTCATGACGGGCCGTCGCGGGCCGATGTTACCCGTGTACATGAAGAACCCGGTTTGGAAGACGGTTTTGAGGTGTTTGAAAAACGCCCAAGCGCATAGGCGCGCGCCGGATTTTAGGACGGCATTTTCAGATCAGCCGTTTAAGCCTTTTTCTGCGTTGTCGCGGAAAAGGCTTTTTCTTTGATGCGATGCGGTGGCATGCTGTTGTCATCCTGTCCGGGCAGTCAGGTTATATGTTTCGGGTTATATCATCGCAAACTGGCCGGAACCGGGAACCAAACAGGGAGATAAAACACATGAAGTTGACGACGAAATCATTTGGCGTTGTCGCCATTCTTGCAGGCTCGGCCTTTTGTGCCTTTGGCGCACAGGCTCAGGAACCGGCACAGAATGACGGCCTGAACGCATCGCTTTGGTATCAGACCGCGGTTGAATACAAAACCACGGCCATTTCTGTTTACGCCGGGGCGACGCGCCTTCTTGATGACGCCATTGGCGATCACAGCTGGACAGCCGCCCTTGAACAGGATGGCAATTATTCATCCAAACCCCCGGCGATCATTCTTGATGTTGATGAGACGGTTCTTGATAACTCGGCCTATCAGTCTTGGGTTGTCACGGCCAATACGTCCTATAGTTCCAAAACCTGGGCGGCATTTGTTAATGATGCGATCTCAACCCCGACACCGGGGGCGCTTGAACTGACCAAGGCGGCGGCGGCCAAGGGTGTTGAGGTTTTCTATGTGTCGAACCGCAAGGCACCGGAAGAAGCCGCAACAATTAAAAACCTTCAGGAATATGGTTTCCCCTATGCCGATGCAGATCATGTGATGCTGCGCGGTGAAAAGGAAGAATGGGGGTCCGCCAAGGCAACCCGTCGTTCGGCTGTGGCGGCGGATTATCGCGTTATCATGTTGTTTGGTGATAACTTTGGCGACTTCACCGATGATATCGGTGGTGGCATTGCAAAACGTTTGGAAACCATGGACACATTCGCCACTTACTGGGGCGAACGCTGGTTCATGTTGCCGAACCCAACCTATGGGTCATGGGAATCGGCTGCGTTTGACGACAATTGGAAAAAATCCGCTGACGAACGCCGTTCTGACAAGCTGAACGCCTTGAATAGCTGGTCCGGTCCGAAAGAATAATCTTTTTTCGATCCGATGATTTTCGAAACGGGTGCCCCAAAAGGGCGCCCGTTTTTATGGAACAACTTTTCCGGGGTTCAGCATTCCGTCCGGGTCAAGCGCGCCCTTGATGGCGCGCAATAATTTCAGTTTTTCCGGGGATGCATAGCGGGCAAGTTCATCAAGTTTCAGCTTGCCAATGCCATGTTCGGCACTGATCGATCCGCCAAGATCGGCAACAATATCATGGATCAAACGGTTGAGCGTTTCCCAACAGGCAAGATAGGCATCCTTTTCCATCTTAAGCGGCTGGGTGAAATTGAAGTGGATATTGCCATCACCAACATGACCAAACGGGCAGGGACGAATGCCCGGGATCAAATCACCAGCGGCGGATATTCCGCGCACCAGAAGTTCTGGTACTTTGGAAACCGGCACGGAAACGTCATGTTTGATGCTGCCCCCTTCAAAGCCTTGCGCCACTGGGATGCCTTCGCGGATCGCCCAAAGGTTGGCACGCTGAGCCTCGGATTGCGCCAGTGTTGCGTCGCTGGCAAGCCCGTTTTCAAGGGCGGTTGCCAAAAGCCCGGTCAGAACGGCATCCAGATCATCTTTGGGCCGGGGGGATGTCAGCTCGATCAAGACATACCAATCGGCAGGGGCCGAAAGCGGTGCCAGAAGCCCCGGTAAATGGCCCACTGTCATGTCATGGGCAAAGCCGCATATCAGTTCGAACGCGGCAATGCCATCGCCGGTTTCGCGTCGTGCCAGTGCCAAAAGGTCAAGCGCGGCATCCGGTGTGGGCACGGCAACCCAGGCGGTGGCGATATGTTTGGGTCGGGGAAACAGTTTCAGTGTTGCCTTGGTGATAATGCCAAGCGTGCCTTCAGCCCCGATAAACAGATCGCGCAAATCATAGCCGGTATTATCCTTGCGCAATTTTGATAAGCCGTTCCAAACACTGCCATCGGGCAGGACGACTTCAAGCCCCAGCACCAGATCGCGGGTATTGCCATAACGGATCACGTTAAGCCCCCCGGCATTGGTCGCAAGGTTGCCGCCAATCTGACAGCTTCCCTCGGCACCCAGGCTGAGCGGGAATAAAAGATCGCGATCACGCGCGCCGTCCTGAATGGTTTTCAGAATCGCACCGGCCTCGACCGTGGCGGTGAAATCGCGCGCATCAATTTCGATGATCCGGTTCATGCGTTTCAGGTTCAGGATCACTTCCGCCCCATTGGCAACCGCCCCGCCGCATCGCCCGGTATTGCCGCCTTGCGGGACAATCGCAATGCCATGTGCCGCGCAGATGACAACGCATTTGGCGACTTCATCGGTATTGGCCGGAAATAAAACCATGCCCGCATCGCCGGTAAACTTGCCGCGTGCTTCGGTGTTATGGGTCGCCAGAATACCGGTTTCCATGCTCCAGCCCTTGGGGCCAAGGGCATCCTGAAGTTCCTTGATCGCGGTGGCGGGCAGGATGGGCATGGGGTTTCCGCTCAGATTGGGGTTATGGATTGGATTGGACTGGCGCGCGCGGCGCACTGGCGCGTTTCATCCGGTCATTGATCGCAAGTCCAAGGCCGGTATCGGGGATCGGCGCAATGGCAATGCCATCAAAACGCGGCTGATCGGCTTCGTGCAATTTGGCAAACAGATTGGCTGCGGCCTCGCGGTCATCGCCGGTTTTTGATAACCACAGGACTTTATCAAATCCCTTGGTCACGCAATCAGGACCAAATGCCAGCAGGATTTCATGGCCGTATTTTTCGGTGTCAGGCGCGCTTGCATTCAGGCGGACCGGCAGGCCCGGCGCATAATGGCTGGTCATCATGCCGGGGCTTTTGGGCGCGGTATCATCGGTTTTCGCCATGACAACGTCACAGCCCAGAACCGCTGCCACCTGATCGCGGGTAATCCCGCCGGGGCGTAACATCACCACCCGATCCGTGGTAAGATCAATCACCGTACTTTCAAGGCCGACACCGCAGGGCCCGCCATCCAAAATCATGCCGATGGCATTGCCAAGGGATGCTGCCACATGGGCGGCTGTGGTCGGGCTGATGCGGCCGGATCGGTTGGCCGAGGGGGCCGCAACCGGGCGGCCCACAGCCCGCAACAGCGCGCGCGCCGTTTCATGGGCCGGAACGCGCACCGCAATGCTGGGTAATCCTGCCGTGGTCAGTTGCGAAACCGTACTATCATCGCGTTTGGGTAAAACAAGGGTCAGCGCACCGGGCCAAAATGCCGCCGCCAGTTTATCGGCGCGGGCATCAAATAGCGCATGTTTTGCCGCCGCGTCACGGTCGGGAAAATGGCTGATCAGCGGATTAAAGCTTGGCCGTTGTTTGGCGCTAAAAATGCCCGCCACCGCATCATCATTTGTCGCATCCGCCCCAAGGCCATAAACCGTTTCGGTCGGAAAGGCGACAAGCTCGCCGGCGCGCAATTTTGCTGCGGCCTGTGTCAGGGCACCTTCGGAATAGGGGCGGATCGTCAAAGCCGGGGACATCAAGCGTTCCATCTTAAAAAAATGCAGTCACCTGAAATACCTAGCGACGATACGGCCTAATGACAAGCATGAAGGATAAGGACTTTTGGTGTGCAAATAGAATTGAATGATGTTCCTGATGCGAGATGAACAGAGAAAGGGCGGGGAAATTTTGATCTGAACCAAACAGCGCAGAGCCGCCATAAAAGATGGCGGCTCCATTTTACGCTCTAGTCCGGTGGTCGCTCTGCAGTAGTGACCCGGACCGCGTCGCCGTTATTCCGGCGGCTATTTACGTCACCAACATCACTGTGTGGCGATGACTTTCTTATAGCCGAAATCGCCCGAAATGTCAAGGAAACTGCGGTTTGTAACGGTTAAAGAAAGGCCCGCAAAACAGAGCGGCCTGCCTTTGTTGCGATGCACAAACGACAAGCCGCTAGGATTGCTTTGGAATTCGTTTTTCGTACCGCTGCGCGGTAGATCAGCTTTGGTATTTTACCGGTACCGACGGGCTGCGCGCAATGAAGAACGGATTGCGGAAATCAGCCTTGCCATAGGCAAACCGAGTCCCATCCATGTTTTCAACAACACCCCCGGCCGCGGCCAAAACCGCGTGACCGGCGCCAATATCCCATTCCATGGTTGGGCCAAGGCGGGGGTAAAGGTCGGCGACGCCCTCGGCGATCAGGCAAAGTTTAAGCGAGCTTCCCGCCGGGCGCAGTTCCTTGACCGCAAGATCGCCCAAAAAGGCTTTCATGGCTTCGGGATCGCCATGTGACCGTGATCCGACAACCACAACGCCATCTTCGGGCATGTTGCGCACGGTGATGTCCCGCGTGGTGTCATCAACATCGCCCTTGCCATCAATCAGTTTGGCGCCATCCGGCCCGCCGTAATAAAGCTTTTCAATCGCCGGGGCGTAAACCACGCCCAAAACCGGGCTGCCTTTGGAAATCAGGGCGATATTAACCGTGAATTCGCCGTTGCGTTTGATGAATTCCTTGGTTCCGTCCAGCGGATCGACCAGCCAGAAGAAATCAGTATCGCCATCAACATCAGGAATATCGCCCGCAGCGGCACTTTCCTCGGACACGATTTTGACATCCGGGGTCAGAGCGCGAAGCCCCGGCAGGATGATCGCCTCGGCGGCGTCATCGGCCTCTGTCACCGGCGATGCATCGTCTTTCGAGCGGATTTCGAAATCGGTTTGATAGATTTCCATCATCGCAGCACCGGCACGGCGCGCAATTTCAATCAGCCCGTTTTCAAGGGCGCTGGCATCGGCCGGAAGGGCAATCGTCATGGCAATCTCGTTTGGCTAAACTGTGATGTACTAAATGCGTTAAAAGGGCATAGGGAATTTTGCGTCCAAGGTCCAGCCCGCACATGCGTTCATGGGCTTATCGATGAATGGGGTAATGCGTAAATGTGGCATTTCCGGTCATGCGGGTTGATGGGTTCTAAACCGGTTGCGATAGCGGGCCGGGGGCACACCGGCAATATCGCCAAATGCGATGCGAAATGTCTCGATCGACTGAAAGCCGCATTGCTGCGCAATATCGGAAAGCGACAATGTGCTTTCTTCCAGCAGTTTCATGGCCCGAAGGATCCGTTCGCGGCGTAACCATTTAAGCGGTGCCATGCCGGTTCCTTCGCGGAAACGCCGTAAAAACGTCCGCTCGCTTAATCCTGAAAAGGCGGCCATTTCGCCGATCTCAATTGGCTCGGCCAGCCTTTCGCGTGCCCAGTCCAACACGGCGGCAATTGATTTTCCCGGGCGTTCCTGTATCGGGGCTTCGATATATTGTGCCTGCCCGCCATCGCGATGGGGCGGCATCACCAAACGCCGTGCCACCACATTGGCAATCTGTGCGCCATGGTCGGATCGGATAACATGCAGGCAGGCATCAATCCCCGCACTGCTGCCTGCTGATGTGATGATCTGATTGTTTTCGACATAAAGCACATCATCGACAATCTCGATATCGGGATACATCGCATGAAGCTTGTCGGTATAGCGCCAATGCGTTGTCGCCCGTCCGCCCCGTAATAACCCGCTTGCGGCCAGAACAAACACCCCGGAACAAATCGTCACGATCCGGCACCCGCGTGCATGGGCGCGGCACAGGGCATCGCAAAGCGCGGCTGGTGGCACGACATCCGCCCCGCGCCAGCCGGGGATAATGATGGTATCGGCCTGATCAATCAATTCGATCCCGGCATCGGTCGCAACGCGAAACCCGCCCATCGCCCGAATTTCCGGGTCTATGGCGGCAATCGAACATCGATACCACGGAAAATCAAATTCCGGCCGGGGCAGGGCAAAGGCCTCTAGCGCGATGCCAAATTCAAACGTGCAAAGCCCGTCATAGGCCAGAACCACCACATGATGCAGGGGCTCACTTTGGTGCGTGGATGCGGGCGGATGGTCGGCCATGGGTGGCAAGTTCCCGTTTTGAGATGCTTTGGCGAAAAATTACTGAACAATGTCACTTTGGCCACTATCGCGAAAAATGGCAATCGTTACGATCAGATCATCAAACAGGGCAATGCCCGCCAACAGAGGTATCGAGATGAAAAGTCTGATCAATGAAATTGCCCCGGCCCCCTCGCATATTGCGCGGGCGCATTTTGATGCGATGCTGGGTTTTGAAACCGATTGCTGGGACACGCATGCAAGCCTTGCGGCCGGGGCGGATGACTTTATTCTGGTTGATGTTCGGTCCCCCGCCTTATTCCAAAGCGGCCATATCGCGGGGGCGATTAACATCCCGCATGGCAAGATGACCGAACGCCGCATGGGCGAATATCCTGATGGTAAAACCTTTGTGGTTTATTGTGCCGGCCCGCATTGCAATGGTGCGAACAAGGCCGCATGTCGTCTGGCCGCCCTTGGTCTGCCGGTTAAATTGATGATTGGCGGCATCACCGGCTGGCTTGACGAGGGATTTAACCTTGTGACCCCCAAGGCATAAGGAGCGCTGGCACAAGAAACATTACGTCAGGTAAGTCATGTCCCGATCTTTATTCCGATCCAAAACATTGCCCGATATCCGGCCGGTCCAAAGGGCCGACATGCCGACCCTGATCAATCTGATTGCGGATCATGCGGCGTTTGAACGCCAACAGGTTGATCAGGCCCATCTGGCGCATGCCTTGCCCGACTGTTTTTTCGGGGATGATGCATGTGCCAGGGTTCTGGTTGCGGAATGCGGTGGGGAATTGGTGGGATATGGCACGGCCAGTGTGGAGTTTTCAACATGGCGTGCCGCCTGCTTTTTACATTTGGATTGTCTGTATCTGGCACCGCAAAGTCGCGGTTTTGGGCTTGGAACCCGCATGCTGACCGCGTTTGCCGATGTGGCGCGGGCGCAAAACCTTGGCTGGATGGAATGGCAGACGCCTGATTGGAACGAAGACGCGGCGCGGTTTTACCGCCGCAATGATGCGGTTGGGCAGGCCAAGCTGCGCTTTTCAAAACAGATTTCCGGCTAGCTGGCACTACCCGCTATGGATCGTTTCAGGGCTGCTATCAGGTCATGATGCAACGGATCATGACCGGGCAGGATCGGGCCGTCATCCCCGGTGGGCGAAATGCCCGGTTCGATCTGATGGCGGGCCAAATCGGGCAACAGGTTTTCGGTTAGTTCAATCAGGGTAATCGCGGTCGGGATATATCCCGTTTGTGCGCTTTCGTTCCATGCCATCGCATGATCGCGGCTTGCGAAGAACGGACAAAACCGTTGTTCGCCCTCACCGGGGCAAATCAGCCAGCCATTGTTATACAGCGCCCAGACACCTTCCCACGCAATCACGTTTTCGATGAAATACTGATACCGGATGTCACGTGGTGTGGTGTTTTGGTGGCTGTTTGTCATACCGGCACTGTATGGCTGATCAGTCCATTTTCGCAATCCCACAGATGCATCATGAATTGGCCGGGTTCGCCAACCAGTCGATAGGGCTGATCGGGGCGGATGTCAAAAGCGATCTGGTGGGATGACGACGGGGCAACCCGAACGGAAATTCCCGCAAAACAGCCCTGTATTGTTCGGTGCATATGCCCGCACAGAATGGCTTGGATCTTGCCATGTTGGGCCAGAATTTCTCTGAGTTCTGCGCGGCCTTCGATCAATCCCATGTCATCCATCGCCTGAAGGCCGGTTTTGATTGGCGGGTGGTGCATAAAGATCAACACCGGGATGTCGCCCAAATCTTTTAATGTCTGTTCCAGCCAGCCAAGCCGCTGCGCGCAGAGCGCACCATGCGGTTGGCCTTCGACGCTTGTATCCAGACCAATGATCGCAAGGTCAAACCCCGTTTCAAGCAGGCATAAATGCCCCGATTGTGTGGATTTAACCATATCGGGAAGTTCGGCAAGCATCGGTCCGCGGGCATCATGATTGCCCGGTACCGCGCGCACCGGGATGCCAAATTGTCGCAATGCCCGGCCAAGATCTGCATATTCCGCCGCTGTGGCGCGTTCGCCCAAATCCCCTGAAAACAGGATCAGATCCGGCTGAACAGGTTGGCGTTTAATGCTGTCAATCAGCGCGTCAAATGCTTTGCCGGTGTCAAATTCCCCGCCAAGTTTGCGTCCGTCCGTCAGGTAATGGGTGTCGCTCAATTGCGCTATCAACATTGTTTCGGGCTCTTGTGGTCAAAGGTGTCAAAGCAGGTGCCAAGGATTTGTGGATTTAGCCATGTCTGAAGGCAAAAGTGGACCGGTTTTTGGCGATGTCATGGAATTGTATTGGAAATGTCACCATTTTTCGGCGAATTTTGTGGGAATATTTCGTTGAAATCATCGAAAGCCTCAGATTTTCCACGGCCCGCTGCGGGCAATCGTCCTTGGTCTAAACGAATATGGAGATGCTTGTCATGAACCCTTCGAAGTTTAACCTGTCGCGTCGCAAGTTTCTTGCCGCGAGTGCCGCAATTCCCGTTATCGGTTTGGCACCGGGGCTGATCCGTTCTGCCCGGGCTTCTGGTCCGGTAAAGTTGCAATTTATGTATCCGGTCGGCGTATCGGGTGACATCAACCGGATCGTTTCCGGGATGGTTGCGGATTTTAATGCCCAGCACCCGGGTATCGAAGTCGAAGCCATCTATGCCGGTAGCTATGATAATACCGAGCAAAAAGTTATCACAAGCCTTGGTATCGACGAACCGCCATCACTTTGGTTGCCGATCAACTCGGCACTTCAGACCTTCCTTGGGCTTGATGCGCTTGAAGATATCACCGACCTTGCCAAGGCCGACGATATTTATGACGATTTCCTGCCGGGCTTCCTCAATACCTGTATTTCCGATGATCGTTTGTACGGTCTGCCGTTCCAGCCATCGACCCCGGTGCTTTATTACAACAAGGATGCTTTTAAGGCTGCCGGTATTACCAAGGCACCCGATACCTGGGACGAGCTTTTGGTCGCGGCACAGGCATTGACCCTGCGCGAAGGTGGCGATCTTAAACGCTGGGGCCTTACCGTTGGCGGTGGCTGGCATGACTGGATTTTCGAATGTTATTGCCGTCAGAACGAACTGGTGCCCTGGCAGAAAGACAAAGTGCTGTTTGATCGCCCCGAAGCAATCGAGGCACTTGAATTTTGGAAAAAAATGGTCGATGCCGGTGTCATGCCTGCGGCGTCAACCTGGCAGGGATCGGCCAATGATTTCCTCGCCGGTCATACCGCGATGCTCTATCACTCGACCGGGTCGCTGACCAATCTGCGGACCTCGGCATCGTTTGATGTTGGCGTTGCCTTCATGCCGAAAAACAAAACCTATGGTGCGGCACAGGGCGGTGGTCCGCTGATGATTGCCAAAAATCAGTCGGATGAAAAGAAAGAAGCCAGCTGGACCTTTGCCCGCTGGATGACCAATACCGAAAATCAGGCAAAATGGAGTCGCGCAACCGGCTATCTTGCTGTGCGTAAATCCGCATGGGAATCTGCCGAAATGCAAAGCTACCTTGTCGAGGTTCCTGCGGCCAAGGTTGCATTGGATCAGGCCGCCTATGCCGGTGCCTTCCTTCAGGTTCCGGGGTATCACCGTGTGCGTGAGCACCTTAAAAGTGCGCTTGATCGTACCCTTGCCGGTGAAGTCGATGCCGCGAGTGCGCTGGTTGAGGCAAACAACAATTCCAATCGCGAAATTGAGCGTTTGATGCGTCGCCAGAAAGGCTAACGCAAAATCGATATCCGGGGCGCGGGATTGGTTTTGCGCGCCCCGGGTTTTTTCAATAATTCCCCTGGATACCCGATTATGTCGCACCGCTTTGCAACAGTGTGGCGCAAGGAAGTTTTTCTGGCCTATGCGCTGCTTCTGCCGTCGCTGATTTTTCTGGCGGCATTTACCTATTGGCCGATCCTGCGATCCTTTTGGTTCAGCCTTCATGATGTTGCACTGGGGGACCCCAGAATATTCTGGCTGGGGGCTGAAAACTATTTGCGGCTGCTTGATGACGGGTTGTTCTGGAAAGTTCTGGGCAATACGGCCTTTTACACGCTGACAACCATTCCCCTGTCGATCATCGTCGCCCTTTTGCTGGCCGTGGCCATGGATAGCAAATTGCGCGGGATGGCGATTTACAGATCGGCATTCTTCTATCCGGTGATGATCCCGTCTGTTGCGGCGGGCATGGTGTGGGTGTTTTTGTATGCACCGGGTTATGGCCCGATTAACGAGGCGCTTAATTTCCTTGGGTTGCCGCGCCTTGACTGGCTTTACGACAGCAAATGGGCGCTTCCGGCAATTATCCTGATGAGCATCTGGAAATATTCGGGATATTTCATGCTGATTTTGCTGGCCGCGTTGAAGCTTGTGCCCTCGGACCTTTATGAAGCCGCCCGTCTGGACGGGGTCGGGCCGGTATCGCGATTGCTGCATATCACCGTGCCGTTGATATCGCCGACCTTGTATTTTGTGATCGTGATCGGCCTTTTGCACAGCTATCAGATTTTTGATTACGTCTATGTCATGACCCAGGGCGGACCAGCGGATTCCACCAATGTGCTGACATTTTATATCTATCAGAACGGTTTCCAGTATCAGGATATCGGCTATGCCTCGACCATTGCCAATACGTTGCTGATCTTTGTTCTGGGGTTGATTGGTTTGGTTGCGCTGACCCTTGGCCGTCGCGTGCATTACATGGGGGAACGGTAATGACTGACATCGTTCGCAACACACAGGCCGCGAGCACCGCCACCGCCGCGACCACCGCCGCCAACACTGTTGCCGCCATTGTTCCATCGCCATTTTCTGTGGTTCTGCGGTGGATGTCGCGCCGCTGGCAGCATTTCATTCTGGCGCCTTTGGTTTTGCTTTGGCTTAGCCCGATGATCTGGATCGTTCTAACCTCGCTTAAAACCAAGGTCGAAGTTTTTGATCCTGATGCCGGTATTTTGCCCGCGGTTTTAAATTTTGCCAATTATCCGGCAACCTTGGCCGTCGCCCCGTTCGGGATGTATCTGGTCAATTCAATCTTGGTGACCGGGTCGATCCTGATTGCCCAACTGGTAACGATTACGCTGGCGGCCTATGCCTTTGCCCGGCTGGAATTTCCGCTGAAACGGTTTTTGTTCACCCTGTTCCTGCTTCAGGTGATGTTCCCGATCTATGCGATTTTCCTGACCAATTTTGTCACGCTGCGTGAATTGGGGCTGATCAATACACTGCCTGCGATGATCGTGCCGTTTGTTGCTTCGGGTTATGGCACTTTCATGCTGCGTCAGGCATTTCGCCAGGTACCATCCGAATTATCCGACGCGGCCCGCCTTGATGGCTGTGGTCATCTTGCCATTCTTTGGCATGTCTATTTGCCTTTGGTGCAACCCACCTTGGTGGCCTTTGGCATCATTTCGGTTGTGACCCATTGGAATGATTACATGTGGCCCTTGCTGGTCACAAATTCCGACAGCGTGCGCACATTGCCCATCGGTCTTGGCCTGCTTGCCAAATCAGACAGCGGTGCAGACTGGACCCGTTTGATGGCGGGGACCACGCTTGTTGTGTCGCCGCTTTTGTTGGTGTTTGTGATTTTCCAGCGCCGCTTCATCGATAGTTTCATGCATACCGGCGTCAAGTGACGCTTCTTCGGAGACCCCGCAATGGCTACCGTTACTCTTCAGAATATCTGCAAGTCCTATGACAAGCGTGACGTTGTGCATGACGTATCCCTGACAATCGAGGACCGGGAATTTATGGTTCTTGTCGGCCCGTCGGGATGTGGCAAATCGACAACCCTTCGCATGGTTGCCGGATTGGAAGACATCACGGCTGGTCAGTTGGTGATTGATGGTGTGGATGTTACCCATGCCGCCCCGCAAAAGCGCGATATTGCCATGGTGTTTCAGTCCTATGCCCTGTATCCGCATATGACCGCCTATCGCAATATGGCCTTTGGCCTGATGAAAACCACCAAACTGTCCAAGGCCGAGATTGACAGCCGTATCCACGAGGCCGCCGAGATCCTGAACATCAATGATCTTTTGGACCGGCGGCCCAAAGAATTATCAGGCGGTGAACGCCAACGCGTGGCGATTGGCCGCGCCTTGGTCCGTCAACCCAAAGTCTTTTTGTTTGACGAACCGCTTTCCAATCTGGATGCCAAATTACGCAATCGCATGCGCGGCGAACTTAAACGTTTGCACCGTGAATTGGGGCTAACGGTTATTTACGTCACCCATGATCAGATCGAAGCCATGACCCTTGGCACCCGCGTTGCCATGATGTCCAAGGGGCGCTTGCAACAGGTCGGTGCGCCGATGGATATCTATATGCATCCGGCCAATACCTTTGTTGCGACCTTTATCGGGTCGCCTGAAATGGGGTTGATTCCGTGCAAGGCCAATGGCACTGGAATGTTGTCGCATACGGCATTTCAGGCCGGTATTGATATCGGGCAGGCGGGGCTTCCGGATGATTTGATTTTGGGGGTGCGCGCCGAAGAAGTCAGCCTGACACAGGGCATTGGCATGGCGCGCGGACGGGTTGAACGAACCGAATTAATCGGTGCCGAGGCCCTGTTGGAAGTTGCGGTTGGGGACGAGCGCATCACCGTGCGCGGGGCAGTTGCCGGTGCGCCGGAACCCGGCACAGAAGTTGGACTTGATTTTGACCTGTCCCGTGTAAGGTTGTTTCACGGTAAAACGGGTCATGCAATTGATCTGCAAGTTGACCTGCAAGACTGAGCTGGAGAACGCATAGAAATGGCACCAACAACCCGCCAACAACAGATTTTATCCTTGCTCGAAGCTCAGGGCATCGCCGCAATCAGCGAGATTGCCGAGAAATTTGATGTTTCTGATGAAACCATTCGTCGCGATTTGAAAGTCCTGTCTGCGGATGGGATTGTTGAAAAGTTTCATGGCGGCGTCCGATTGTCGCAATCATCGGCCGAACCCCCGTTTGAACGACGTTTGAACGAGGCCGCAGACGCCAAGGCAAAAATCGCCGCCCGTGCCGCGAAATATATCTGCGAAGGCGCAACTGTCTTGCTTGATAACAGTTCCACGGCCTGCTTTTTGGCCCGCGAACTGGTGCATCGCGAACGGATATCGGTTCTGACGATTTCGTTGGAAATCGCGCGTATTTTCGCATCCGCCAACAGTCGGCATCGGGTTATCCTGCCGGGCGGAGAATTGCGCGCCGAGGATCAGACATTGACCGGCGTGCGCACAATCGAATTTCTGTCGCGTTTTACGCCGACCTATTTCGTGACCTCGATGGTCGCAGGTTCACCGCGCGGATGTTATGATTTTGATCTGTTCGAGGCCGAATTTAAACAGGCCATGATCCCGCAGGCCGAACAAACCATCGTGTTGATGGATAGTAGCAAGTTCGAAAAATCCGGGCTGATCCGTGTTTGCGATTGGTCCGAGGTTGATGTGCTGGTGTCTGACAAAGTTCCCGATGGCATCGCCGCCGAACTTGAACATGGTCATGTGCTTTTGGCCGATGGGACGAATGGCACCGATGGCGCGGATGATCATGCGTGATGAATAATATGCTGACGTCTTTTTGTGATGTTGCCCATGCCATGCTGGCGGCGTCGCGGCCCATCGCCCGACAATATTTTCGGGCTCCGTTAACCGTTGAACGCAAATCCGATCAAAGCCCGGTGACATTTGCCGATCGCATGATTGAAACCGCGATGAAGGCTGTATTGAGCCAGCATTTGCCCGATCATGGCATTTTGGGCGAAGAACACGGTGGTCATGGGCTTGATACCCGATATGTCTGGGTGATTGACCCCATCGACGGCACAAAAAGCTTTATTTCTGGCGTGCCGGTTTTTGGCACCCTGATTGCGTTGCTTGACGATGGGCGTCCTGTTTTGGGCGTGATCGATATGCCGCTTTTGGCCGAAACATGGGTTGGCCGTGCCGGAAGTGGCACCTTTTGTGGTGATGATTTATGTACGACCGGCAAAATCACCGCGCTTGACGATGCGATTTTGTTTGCCACGTCACCCGATCAATTCGTTGGCGCCGAAGCCGATATATTTGAAAACCTTAGTCGGGCCTGCATCGAACGCCGGTTTGGCGGTGATTGTTATAGCTATGGCCTTTTGGCATCTGGGCATGTCGATTTGATATTAGAGGCCAGCTTGCAACCTTATGACTTTCTGGCATTGGTTCCGATTGTTACCGGGGCGGGCGGGGTGATTACTGATTGGGATGGCAATGTGCTTGACCTGTCATCAAACGGACAGGTCCTGGCCGCGGCAACCCCGGAACTGCACGCCAAGGCCTTGGAACGAATTGCCCAAACCCGCAATCGCAATGTTGCGTAATCGGCACCGGGGTAAGTCACCGGATGGGGCCTTTGTTTTCAGGTATTCCAGAAACCTGTTGGCGCGATATCGGTGCCCGATATACCGCGTGTGACGAACCGCTGGGCGCGCATATGGTCGGACCAGTAATCCATCGAAAGCCCGGCCTTGCGTTTCAGATGAGCCAAAAATGCGGCCGGTTCGGGCAATTGTTCCCATACTTGCGGCAAGAACAATCCCCGCCGGTTGCCATCTGACAGGATAATGCCATCCTCGAACGGGGTCAGTTTGGCAATCAGATCGGCTTCGTTTTCAAACGGAAAATCACGCGGGGGCGACAGCACCGAAATTGACAGTTCCAGATCGTCATTCAGTTCATTTTCTTGCAATTGCGGAAACCGCGGATCGCCAAATCCGGCCTTGAACGCATTTATGCAAATATCATTTGCCAGATCACGATGGGCCATCACCGATCCGATGCAGCCACGAAGTTGACCGGCTTTTTTCAGCGTTACAAAACAGGCCCCCTGCGCCAAAAGGGCCGGGGAAACATTTGATGGATCAACCTCAAGCGGCCTGCCATGCGCAATGCCGTGCAAGATGGATCGGCGTGCAAGGTCGATCATCGCGGCACCCTGATCGGCCAGAAGCTGTTCGGTCGCGCCAACAAAGCCGCCGCCAGTACTTTTGCCGGTGCTTCCGCCAGTGCTTCCGCCAGTACCCCCGGCAGGATCACCAGTGCTTGCCGAGGCATTGCCCGCCGCATTCGGATCACGCATCTTTTCCGTTCCCGTATAAATTGCCCATGCACCATAGCCGACCACACGGGATTTATCGCCGGTCACATCGCCGGAATTGCGCATGCCAAGGGTCTTGATCCGCATGCTGCGTTTGCGCGCAGACATCAACATTCCGGCAACCGGCAACGCGCCGCAGGCATCGTTGGTATCGATGCTTTCGGCATCAAAGCGTTCGATCATCTGGCGCGTATGGTCATCCATGCGCTGTGCGGTGTCGTAATCATGGAAATGCGACAAATCCGATGAAATCACGATCAGGGTTTCCGGCCCGCCCCACAAGGCCTCGATCACTTCATGCACTTGCCGTGCGGCGCAACGGCTGACCAAAAGGGGCACAATACCAATATCGGCATCCTCGCCAAACAGTCGTTGGATAAAGGGTAATTCAATCTCAAGCCCGTGTTCAAGCCGATGTGCATCGTCAAGCACCTGAACCTGTGGCAGGGCAAGGGCCGTTTGAAGGGCGGCCAGATCACAGCGCAGATCCCCAAGTGGTGTCGCAAAGCCATCGGCCTTGGCCAAGGCAATCCCCTGAAACGCCATGCGATGCGCCGGGCCGATAATCACAATGCGTTTGACAATGCCCTTCAACGCACGAACCGTGGCAAAGCCCAAACCGGCAATTGCACCCGAAAACATCAATCCGGCATGGGGGACGATGATCGCCTTTGGGATTGGCGCATCACCCTTGGTCTCCGCCTCAACCGCCGCATGGATCAGCCCGTCAATCTCGCTTTGCAGCTGATCGGGCGCGGCGGGATAAAACGTTCCGGCAATGGCAGGCGGGCGGATGAGGGTCATCATTGTTCCTGTCGCGTGGCTTCCTTTGAAAAAGATAGCGATCAGGGCTACACTTTGAAAGGACAAGCTTCGAATAATGACGTCCCGTTGGGGTGATAAACGCCATGAATGTCACGACCCCGCAAATTGATACGGTCCCTGGCCGTTACTGGCATCATCTTGAGGATGGCCGTATCCAGTGCGATGTCTGCCCGCGTTTTTGCAAGTTAAACGACGGGCAGCGTGGCTTGTGCTTTGTTCGGGCGCGCGAAGGCGATCAGATGGTGTTGACCACCTGGGGCCGGTCATCGGGCTTTTGCATTGATCCGGTTGAGAAAAAGCCGCTGAACCATTTCCTGCCCGGCACCCCGATCCTGTCTTTTGGTACGGCGGGCTGTAACCTGACGTGCAAGTTTTGTCAGAATTACGAGATTTCCAAAGCCCGTGAAATGGACAAGCTTGGATCGCTTGCCACCCCGGAAATGATTGCCCAAACCGCCAAGGCCTATGGCTGTTCCGCTGTCGCATTCACCTATAACGATCCGGTGATTTTCCTTGAGTACGCGGTTGATGTGGCCCAAGCGTGCCGCGAGGCGGGTATTCGGACTGTGGCCGTGACGGCGGGTTATATCGGGGATAAGGCGCGTGAAGAGTTTTTTCGCCATATGGATGCGGCCAATGTGGACCTTAAGGGCTTTACCGAGGATTTCTATCACAAGCTCTGTTCCGCCCATTTGGCCGATGTTTTGGAAACGCTTGAATACCTGAAACATGAAACCGGGGTGTGGTTTGAACTGACCAATCTGGTGATCCCCGGCGAAAATGATGGCGACGCCGAATTTGATGAAATGACCCAATGGGTCCATGATGAACTTGGCCCCGATGTACCGATGCATTTTTCGGCCTTTCATCCCGATTGGAAAATGATGGATCACCCGCGCACCCCGGTCGAAACTCTGATCCGGGCGCGCGATATCGCGATGAAAAACGGCATTCGTTATGCCTATGTCGGCAATGTCCATGACAAGGCCGGGTCGAGCACATTTTGCCATAACTGCGGCCACATCCTGATCGGGCGCGATTGGTATCAGTTATCGGATTGGAACCTTGATGCCCACGGCGCCTGTACCAAGTGCGGCACCCATTGCGCGGGTGTTTTCCAACCGCGCCCTGGCACATGGGGACCAAAGCGCCAGCCGGTGCGTTTGATGGTGCCAAAGACAATGCCTTGATCACCGGCGGCGCTTAAGGCGTTTTTACTGGCATTCCCATCAAAGCAGGCTAGATTGCCGCGATCTTTTATGTGCCGACTGGATCAAAACGCCGATGAAAATCCGCAAAGCGCGCGCATCTGATGTCAGTGCCATTTTCGCCATTCGAAGCCGGGTGCGCGAAAACCATCTTTCGGCCGATCAACTGGCCGAACGCGGGATTACCAAAACCGCCTTTGGCAAATGGATCACGGATGGTTATGGTATTTGGGTGGCCGATATTGATGGGGCGGCGGCGGGATTTGCCATTGCCATCCCCAAGGAAGCAACCCTTTGGGCGCTGTTTGTCGATCCCGATTTCGAAGGGCGCGGTGTTGGCGCGGCATTATTGCGCGTGGCCGAGGAATGGTTGTTCGCCCAAGGCTGTGACGATATTTCGTTGACCACCGAAGCCGATCCCAAAATCCGCGCCCATGGCTTTTATGAAAGCCATGGCTGGCATTGCACCGGGGATGCTGACAAGGGTCAGATCGAATACGTTAAATCCAATCCGACCCTGTCGTTGTTTGATTTCAGTTAACGCAGTTTACTTAACCGGAATGCCGCGGGTTTTCTTTTTGCTGGGGCCCAGCAAAACCGGGGCATAGCCGATCAAAAACGCCAGCCACCCAACCAGCCAGCACAGCGTTGCCGCCGCCAGAACCGGGATATAGGCATCGTCAAACTGCCCGATCGACAGGCGCAGCGCGGTGGAAATCCAGACCAGACCAAACGCCATATTAAGCGCAAAACTGGCGCGTAATTCGCGGCCCGTATGGCCAAGGGCAGCCCGCCCGCCAATCGCAATAATCATGCAGGCCATCGCCCCGCCGGTCAGGCCGTGCAACCCGTCACGCGGTGCCAGAACATCGGGCCAGATATGGGCAACGCCAAGGGCGGCCAAGCCAACCGGCACCCAGAAATAGGCAAAATGCAACATTGCGACCAACGGATCGCGCAACGTATGAACCCCGCGCCAGCGCACCATGCGAATGGCATGCAGGGCGGCGGTGATCAGCAATGCCCCGCCAAAGAAAATGCCGTTGGTATCAAAAAGCCCGATCACAATGGCAAGGCCAAGAGCGGCAAGGCACAGCCCGTCAAAGCGATTAAACATCACCGGCATCGAAACATCTGGCCGTTCGCGCATCAGCCAGTTGCGCGTAAACGCCGGAATAATCCGCCCGCCGATCAGGCTGATTAAAAACACGATCAACAGGATCGCGGTTTGATAAACAGCCATCGGGTCAAGCGCGATCAGATCCAGCGAACCGGCAATAAAAAGCCCGTCCAACGTCATGATCAGGCCCAGAATGCCAAGGATTTTAAGGTTGCGATAATTGCGGCCCAGAATAAGTTCCCGCCCGGCAATCGCAATCAGGGCCATGAAATAGCCAATTCCGCCAATGATGGCGAGACTTGCCGGTAATGCGGTGCCAAAGCCAACCGCCAGCCGGGCAATAATCCAGCATGCGGCAAGCAGCATAAGCAATTTTCCCTGAACACCGGGGCGTCCCGTCCAATTGGCAATCGCGGTTAACAAAAAACCGCCAATCGCCGCCCCGCCAAAGCCGAAAATCATTTCATGGGCATGCCAAAGCGATGCTGTGCCAAGTGACGGTGTCGGAACACCATGCGCTACCCCGGCCACCCACCACACAACGGCGACCACGGCAGTCAACCCGGCAAACAGAAACATCGGACGAAAGGCGCCGCTCCAGAACGGATGCGGGGCAGGGGCGGGTTCGGAAATCGTAATCGGCGTGGTTTTGGCAGTCATGATCAACACCATGATATGAATTGGAATGCTTCCACAATAGGGGGCTTGCGCGGGCTTGCCTTGATAATGGACAACCGGTGCAAGCCGTATGTAAAAGCCACGCGGATCGTGTCAATCCAATCGGGTCATATCCGGGCTGAAAGTGTCCGTGCGGAAAGTATCCGTTAAGTCACGATGCCGCCAACCAGCAGGCCGTACTCTCTGATCTGGTCACGTGTTCCACTGTCTGGCAAGGCCGCATTGCGGCTGGGGTTTTGGTCATCAATGCCATAATTGTCCAACTGGCCGACCAATGCCATTGCGGCAAGTTCGCCCTCGGTTTTCCCCTGAACATTTGACGGGCCGTTATAAAGGCGGATCAGATTGCCGATGACAATTGTTGCAATCACGGCCCGTAAAGAGGTGAAAGACACGCCGCGATATTGTGGCGCATGCGGTGGATCATCGGCTGTTGCCACACCTGCCGCCAAGCGTTCCATCAGGGGATGTGTCCAATCACGCAATGCATTCGCCGGGGCGCTTCCTGCCCATGTTGTTACTGCCTGAACCAAGGTGTTCAGCCGCCCCTGTTCTGTTTGGTTGGTTGGTTTAAGGATATAAATCAGTGCCGTATCAGGTTTGCGATACAAACCGGGGCCACCGACTTTGAATGAAAGGACGTCCGGATCCGTGGTTCGGGCCTGCGCCAGGAACCCGTTTATCGCCGCCGGTATTTGACCCAGGGGCACATTGATTGCCAGGCGGATCGCATCGCGTTGCGCCTGAAGGCGGGGAAAGTTGAAATGATAGAAGCATCTGTAAAGCTGCGCACCGGGCAGCGACCAGAATAATTGCGGGTAATTCGCGCGATTTTGATATGTGACTTCACGAAATACATTGTCCTGAATGGTGACCGTCGTTCCATTGCCTTGCACGAACTGATTTTGGCAGGAGCCGAGTTGACCGATGACGGTGTTGATGGCGTCAAAGCCAAGGTTGTGATGTGGATTGAGGGGCATGTTTGCCGGTGTGCTGAAGGCTTGATAAAATTGACGGTAAAGATTTGTCAGAACAAGGGTGCGGTTTGGGCCGACATTTTGCAGGGCGGCTTTCATTCGCGGTAAATCGGTCGTGGGAATGCTATCCCAGACAGCCGTGGTGGCGGCTTTCAGATTGTCGAGAGCTGTCATAATGCGACCTCCTTAAATTGCAATCGGGCCCGGTGGCATGGGATTTGGCACAAACGGGTTGCCACCAAGAGACGACAGGATGTCGCGAAGATTGGCAACCAAGCCTTTGGCAAGGGCATTTTCCTTAAGGGCCTGATTGTCCGGCACTGTTTTTGACCGGTTAAGAGGCCCCAGCTTTGACATATTCAGGTTCATGCTGATCAGATATTCCAGAGGCGTGATGAAAAGCGGCGTCATTGTGCTTTGCAAGGCGCTTGCGGCGGCAATTCTGCTTTTGTCATTGCCCAGATCAGAAAGGTTTTGCAGCAACAGATTAAGCTGCGAAAGCATTCCCTGTGCTTGTTGATCAATCGAAGGACGTTGTTCGATCAGATTGATCAACGCCAATGTTTGCGTGTGTGCGGATTGGATGGTTTGCGTGATATCTGCCATGCCGGTCTCCAGAACGTGTCACTGGTGTTTTGACGGTCTGGCGGCAACAATGTGATATTGCCAATGGCGATCACCTGTGACGATATTCTGGAAAATCATCGGACTTTTAAGATGATAAGCCTTTTCTTCGCCATATATCGCGCTAGATTAGGGAAAGCATTCATGCGCAGGCCAACATGCCGGTGCAGACCCCACCTATGCCCAACCATGACAGGAGCCTTTTTCACCATGAAGATCACGTTCTCCGATCTTGCCATTCCGACCTCGGGCGCTGTGATCGCCTTTGCCACCGACGGCGGCGATCTGATGCCCAGTGCGGTCGCACTGGACGAGGCGACCGGCGGTGCGCTGGCCAAGGCCATCAAGGCATCGACGTTTAAGGGCAAGGCGGGTCAAAGCCTGCAACTGCTGGCCCCGGCCAATGTCGATCTGTCGCGCATCATTTTGTTCGGGATCGGCAAGGAAGAAGAATTTGACGTGATCGCCGCCCAGAAACTTGGCGGCAGCGTCACGGTGCGCGCGCTTTCGACCGGTGAAAAGGATGTTGCCATCCTGTTTGATATGGAAGGCATGGCGTGTGATTTTGCCACCGGGGCGATGTTACGCGATTATCGTTTTGATAAATACCGCACCACCGAAACCAAAGAAGACAAACCGGTTTTGAAATCGCTTTCGATTGCCGCGCGCGACCACAAGGAAGCCAAAAAACAGTTCGACAGTGCCAAAAAGGTCGTCGAAGGCGTGTTCTTTACCCGCGATCTGGTGTCTGAACCGGCCAATGTGCTTTATCCTGAAAGCTTCATGAAAGAAGTCAGCGCGCTTGAAAAACTCGGTATCGAGATCGAGGTGCTGGACGAAAAGGAAATGAAAAAGCTTGGCATGGGCGCGCTTTTGGGCGTTGCCATGGGCTCGGCGCACAAGCCTTATATCGTTGTCATGCGCTGGAACGGTGGCAAGAAAAAAGACGCACCGGTTGCCTTCGTTGGCAAGGGGGTCACCTTTGATACCGGCGGGATTTCGATCAAACCGGCCGGTGGCATGGAAGACATGAAATGGGACATGGGCGGTGCCGGTGTTGTTTCCGGTCTGATGAAAGCGCTGGCCGGGCGCAAGGCGAAATGCAACGTGGTCGGGATTATCGGCCTTGTTGAAAACATGCCGTCCAGCACGGCACAGCGCCCGGGCGATGTTGTGACCTCGATGTCGGGTCAGACGATTGAAGTCATCAATACCGATGCCGAAGGCCGTTTGGTTCTGTGTGATGCGCTGACCTATGTGCAGGAAAAATACGATCCGAAACTGATCGTTGATCTGGCAACCCTCACCGGGGCAATCATCATCGCCCTTGGTCATGAAAATGCCGGTCTGTTTTCCAATAATGACGATCTGGCGACCCAGATCACGACGGCGGGCCTGGCGGTGAATGAAACCGTTTGGCGTCTGCCGCTGTCATCGGCTTATGACAAACAGATCAAATCCGACATTGCCGATATGAAAAACGTTGGCGGTCGTCCGGCCGGTTCGATTACCGCGGCCCAGTTCCTGAAACGCTTTATCACCAAAGATCGTCCTTGGGCGCATCTTGATATTGCGGCGATGGCGTGGTCGTCAGCAGATAGCGAAGTCGTCCCCAAAGGCGGTACCGGCTATGGCGTGCGCCTGCTCGATCGTTTTGTTGCCGACAATCACGAAGCCTGATCAAAGATCAAACGCATATTGCAAACAAAAATGCACCAAGGCCGGGGAATTTCCCCGGCCTTGGTTTTAGAAAATACCTTTTACTTCACGCCGATCTGATCAACGGCTTTATTCCAGTCGTCATCATCCTGAAGGTCTTGGCGATCATTATTCTGGCCAGAAACCCAGACGTCAAAGTTCTGGCTTCCGGCATTAGTATTCTGGCATCTGGTGCGTGCTGCGATCCAGGGATTCACGCCCAATGTGTTCATGATCGTCTCATATGCCTCAACGTCGTAATATTTGTCATAGATGACATTGACGCAGCTTGAATACCCCTCGGGTGCCGGGGCTGTGTTTCGTGACAAAACGTATCCTTGACCATACTGTGCACGGTCCTGGAAATAGAGGATTTGCTGATAAACGCTCTCCTGACTTTGGGAAAGCGATGTCGCGTTATAGAAGGCTTCGGCGGCCGGTGTTGCCGTTATACTCAATGTGACGGATTGATTGCCAGCATCCGGGTTGTTCGGGGAAATCTTGCCAAAGGCATCTGCGGCCGCCTGATTGAGAAGTTGCAGGCCGACCCCTTGGCCGGGCGGGTTGGCACAGGCAAGCTGCAATACCATGGAACCGATATTGTGACTGCCGGGTGTCGCTTGCCATTCCGTGGCATAAAGTCCGACATTTGCACCATTTTCCGTGCAGACATAGCGCTGCATTGTCGGGTTTTTGTGTCCGCGGGAACTGATGTACTGCCCGATTTGCGTGCTGCCTTCCTTGATTTCCTGCCCCTGATAAAGCGGGTAGTAATCGCCGTACCGCCATAGATCGAGAGGATCGGTAATGCGTTTGCACAACGAGGCAACAATTTGACTGTCATTGGCGGTGTGCACCTTGTAGCCAACATTGACACCCTTGACCTGGGTCTCCTGGCTTTCGCGTTGCTCGGCTTGCAGGGCGCAGGCGATCTGGGCATTTGCCGTTTGGGGCAAGCCCAAAGCAACAATCGCAGTGCTAAGATAGATCAAAACAAGACCAGACTTCATAACCATTTTAACTCCATGCTGAAACATCCGCCTTTTTGACGATGACAAGCTTATTTCGTGATGGGTTAGGAGGACTGACTTGCCCGGTCTGACGGATCAGGGTAGAAATCCACCATGGCTGACATCTGGTTCTATCATCTGACCGCGTCCCCGCTGGAACGCGCATTGCCGACCCTGCTGTCCAAGACCTTGGAGCGGGAAAAACGTGCTGTTGTGATGACGGGGAACGAAGACCGGATCGAAGCGCTCAATACCTTGCTGTGGACCTATGACGCGCAAAGCTGGTTGCCGCATGGCGCCAAATCTGATGGCGATGCAGAAATGCAACCGGTCTGGATCACGGCCGAGGATGAAAACCCCAATGGCGCGCAATTCCTGTTTTTGACTCAAGGCGCAATCAGCGACAAGATCGCCGATTACGAACGGGTCATCATGTTGTTTGATGATCGTGATACGCAAGCGGTGGAAGATGCGCGCACCCGCTGGAAAAACTGGAAAGACGCCGGGCACAAGCTGTCTTATTGGCAGCAAACCCCGCAAGGATCGTGGGACAAAAAGGCTGAAAGCTGAGTCCGGTCAGGGTTGCTTGTCGGTACTTGTGGAATTTGTTGTGCTTGTCGAACCTGTTGCGCTTGCCTCACCGGTCACATCTTCAAACAAAATTCCGACCAATGCCTTGGTCACGTCATTCTGGCTTAATGTCCCCGCTGCCATTTCATTAATCGCCGGGAAACTGTCGGCGGACAGGTCAAACAGCTTTGACTGGATTTCCGATGCCCGCACCGGCCAGTCCGGATCAATTTGCGCCAGCCCAAGCAACATCGCACGCGCCATCTGATCGGCATTGCCGCTTTTGATCGCGTCTTGGACTTGCGGGATTTGTTTGGCTTCTGACACAGCCGTATCAAGCGTTGCCAGTAAATCGGCCAGATCACGCGATTGATTTTGGGTCTCGGTGACCGGATAATTCTGTTCGATGTCACGTAATGGGGCGACGGCGGCGGATGTACCATAAGTGCCAAGGTATTTAAGCGCCCCGACCAGTTGCCAGTTTTCCCAGTTCTTCCAACTTCCCTTGCCAAGGTCTTCGATCATCGGCGTGGCGATGGTGCCCTGATAACGGCAAAATATTTGACCAACCTCGTTTGAAGTTGGTTTGGCGGCAACATCTTGCGCCCGGTCTTTGACCAGTTTGTCGATGTCGGTCAGGGCCTGTTGATAATCGGTTTGCGCCGTCATCATTCTTCTCCTTGCAAATCATTGACAGCATCAACCGTCAAGCGCCGTCCACCAGTTGTTAAAGCGTGCATTGCCAAAGGCTACCTGACCATTAAAGGGCGCGCGTGTTTCATTGGTGCCGCAATGAATTTCGCCATGATGGGCGTGATAGTAATCCCAATCGTCGATAAAATCGCAAGTAAGGCCGTTACCAAGATTGGCGATCTGTTGCTGAAGGTCGTCTTCGAACAGGTCATAACCATTATTGGCAACCGTATTATCGATAACCCAAGGCCCAAACGGCTTGGGAATGAATAAACGGTCATTGCCGGAAAACAGATTGGGCATATCGCCCGTCAGGGCAGAACAGCGAAATCCGCTGTTCCTGCCGGGATAGATATTGAAACCGCCATCGGCACCATTCGTCCAGAAATCGATCTTGTCAGTCAGTCCAAATGCACCATCAATACGGATTTCGGGGATGAAGATCACCGGGACTTTGATGATGTCGGCATTGCCAAGGTCAAAGGCGCCTTTCATCTTATCGACATTGTCGGTGATGACTTTTTCTATCCCGTTGATATTCCAAGTCCGCAGTTGTTGGTAGGTATACTCGCGATAGCCATCAAAGTTTAACCATTTGGTTTGCGCTTGCCCGTTACCAAGAAAGTCGGTGATGGTCGCCGAGGCATCCGCTGTTCCTTGGGCAGGAAATCCGGCAAAATTGGGAGTGAGATTGCCCGGTGATTGTGGTGGACGGGCAAGCAATGTGGCATTGCCATGAGCGACTTGATTGTCGCGCAGTATTTGATAGGCCCTTGCCGGACTTGCAACCAACAGCTTCCATCTTTTGAAAGGATTTCCCGGGTTGTTGGCTTTGACGAATGTCATCATCTCATCGACATGGCCGACCCTTAGCCAATCGGCATTAAGGACGATTGGGGCTTGCATGTTTTGGGCGGCAAGAAACTGACGGCTGCTGTTATCAAGGGTGCTTTCGCGGTGGTGGCCGTAATAAATGCGCCCGAAACGGTAATCGGTTGTGCCGATCAAGTGGGATTTCCGTACGGGCGGTGTGACACTGATATTGCCACCGGAATTGCCATCATTGATGGCATCGGCGCTGCCTGCGGCGGGATAAAAGATGCCGATATCGCGATCCAGCAATGTTTGATAGACCCAGTTTTGCAGGTGGTGCCAGCGATGAGCTTTCATAAAGACGTCTTTGCGTTCTATGCCGCCGCCATTACCAGGCCATGAACTGTAACCAGATACCATGGTATCGCGTAGCCATTGATCCGGTGTTGCTGTTGGCAATCCAGGTTGGCCTGCTGCTGTAAAGTTGTTCCATGCATTGCCGTTGAGATAGGGGATATTGGTTTGCGCAGCCGTGTCGGGTGTTGCCAGCGTTAATGGGTTATAAGGGTTTGCATCGGCGACAACAGCATTTCCAAGGTCTGTTCGAAATTGATTGTTGTTACCTTGTTCGACATAAATACCTGTCACGGTTTGTTGGTGATGATTTGCAATCCAGCGTGCTGCCATCACGTGCTCAATAAAATAGTAGGCTGCGGTATTGAGGCCAGCGACTTCGGGCTGAACAACCAAAAGACCGATGATGGCACGGCCGCTTTCAAACCCCTGACCAGCAAAACGCACAGCTTCGATGCCATAGGTCTTTTCTGCGCCGACAATGGCCTTATCTTGTGGAATCTCGGTCGCGACGGTTTCCGGGCCAAGAATTTCGGCACTATTATTGGCGATGCCATCAAATATGCGGAAATGGCGGCTGGCAGGCGCCTCGCCTTGTCCGGCAGGGCTGATTCTGAGTCGCAAACCCCATCCGGGTGGAGTGACCGCCGGTGGGCCGAAGGATTGCCGGGTGATTTTCAGGTGCGCTACGCCGCTATTAAGGTCGTTATCACCATTGACGTGATTGTCCTGATTGTCGGTATAACCCGCGCCGGTATTGCCGCCGTCCTGATTGCAATTGACGGGAATGATGGCGCCCATGCCATTGGGCCCAAAGCTGATATTTTCCGGTGTTCTGCTATTTCGCGCACCGACTGCCAGGTCGACGGTGCCGTTGCGATCCCGGTCGGTGTGCAGGCTATAGAAGATCACGCTGAGATCTTTGGCGTTGGTTGCATCGCCTGCGACATTGATATTGGCCTCGTTGATTGGCGCAAACCCTGCCCCGGTGATCCTTAAATTCCAAGTGCCATTGGCGATGGTAAAGGTACGTGCCTTGGTTCTGGCTTGCGGTGTAAAGGTCAGTTCGCGCGTTTGTTGGGGATGATCCGCCGAGGTCAATGAAACCCTGACACGATTGAATGGATAGTTGCCGATGGGGGCGGTGAGCTGGACGGTGTAATTTGGCATGGCGTCCTCAGCGACTGGTGGGTTCGGAAGATGGGCCGTCGTTCATCGCGTCGGCAATCGATAGTTGCGCCTGAAGCGCATTGTTCAGAATGGCAATTCGGTCATCTATGGTGCCAAGGCCGGTATCTTTCAGGATGGCGGTTGCCCAGGGCTGGTTGGTGATGTCCGGGCCGCCGACAAATTGCACTGTGGCGTAATCGGTAATACCATCGGGCGTTTTGACACCAAGTTTGATCGCGGCATCGCCGGACGCGTTGCAGGCAACCGCCAAACTGTCGGCGTCATACCCGGCAACGGCATCGGGAATGGTGATCTGCAAATAACCGGGCAGGGATGCAATCACATCGTCAAGTGATGGTACTGGCACCGGCGCGGGCGATGGTGTTGGTTGCGGTTTAGGGCTGCATGGGGCGGTTGGCTGGGCGGCAACCGTGCTGGCCTCGGTCGTTAACAGTTGGGACACCTCATCGGCAAAGCGCTTTTCGGCCTGCAGGCGGTTGGTGCTGGCCCCGTTAAATTTGTTTTTACTGACGACGCTGAGCGTTTTAAGGCGTTCGGTATCCTGCGCAGCAAAAGCTTTTAAAAGCTCTGTGATTTGCGGGGCGGCATTTGCAATGCGCTGTGAAAGTGCCTTGGCATCCTTGCCGCTGGCCGCTGCAATCAGGGCATCCCCTTCGCGCGCAAGGGCTTCATTGCTGCTGATTTGCGCGGTTAGGCTATCAAGCTGCGCCTTGGTGCGAATATCGATCTTGGTGCCGGTGATGGTGACATTGGTCGGGTATTGCGCCAGTGTTCGGGCAAGGTCGCTGATCCTGTCGGCATAGGCCATCTGTCCATTCCCGCATTGGTGAAGACCCCCAATGACGCGATGGAAAATAATTTGTGATCAGATTTTTGAAAAGCAGTTAATACAAATAAATACTGTTGTTATGATGTGTATCATAAAAGCTATGCGTAAAATGCATGTAAATGGGGATTGATGAATTCGATTGTGTCCGTTATACACGTCTTATCGAACGCGCCGATTTGCTCCTCAGCTTGCGGGCGCGATAAAAATGCGGCTAAAGCGAGAGGGCGTGCACGCTCCGACATGTACGACCGCCTCGGTTTCGCCGCGGCGGTTTTTTTATGTTCGGAAAAGGTTGGGATCCATGATCAGGCTCTCGAACGTCCAGAAGACCTATCCCGCACGACGCGGAAACCCGGCGCATACGGCGTTGCATGGTATCGATCTTGATATCGCAGCCGGTGAAATCGTCGGCGTTATCGGCCGGTCCGGTGCGGGTAAATCAACACTTATCCGCTGTATCAATCTGCTTGAAGTTCCGACATCGGGCAGTGTGATTGTCGATGGCGCGGATGTTACCAAGCTTTCCAAGCGCGATTTACCGCTGTTTCGCCGCCAGCTTGGCATGGTGTTCCAGCATTTCAATTTGCTGTCGTCGCGCACAGTGTTTGACAATATCGCCCTGCCGCTTGAACTGGCCGGTGCGACCAAGGCGGAAATTGCCGCTGCGGTTGATCCGTTGTTGCCGCTTGTCGGGCTTGAAGACAAGCGCGACCGTTACCCGGCCGAGCTTTCGGGTGGGCAGAAACAGCGGGTTGGTATTGCGCGCGCGCTTTCAAGCAATCCCAAAGTGGTGCTGTGTGACGAAGTGACTTCCGCCCTTGATCCGGAAACCACCCGTCAGATCCTTGGCCTTTTGCGCGATATCAACAAGCGCCTTGGCCTGACCATGGTGGTGATCACCCATGAAATGGCGGTGGTTAAACAGTTGTGTGATCGGGTTGCGGTAATGGATGGCGGCGTGATCGTCGAAGAAGGCAAGGTCGAGGACATTTTTGCCAATCCGACCCATGCCACGACGCAGTCGCTTTTGGCCGATGAATTTCTGGATTACCCGGCGCGGCCCGGCGTTGTGGCGGATGCTGCGACGGTGACGGCGACTACCGGGCAGGAGGCTTAAACCATGTTTGCAACCCTTGCACCGATCCTGCTTCAGGCGACGCTTGAAACCTTTGCCATGGTGACGGCGGCCCTTGTGCTTGGCACGGCGGTTGGCCTGCCGCTTGGTGTTTTGCTGGCAACATCCGGGCGCGGCGAGCTTTTTGAAGCACTGATTTTCCAAAAAACGTTCGGCCCGATTGTCAATGCAACCCGGTCTGTGCCGTTTATCATTTTAGCCGTTGCGATCATTCCGTTTACCCGCTTGGTCGTCGGCACATCCATCGGCACATCGGCGGCCATCGTGCCGTTGACCGTGGCGGCAATCCCGTTTATCGCGCGCATCATCGAAGGCGCAATCCGCGAAGTTGACGGCGGTTTGGTCGAAGCTGCACAGGCCATGGGCGCACGCCCGCTTCAGGTGGTGACCAAGGTGCTGCTGCCCGAAGCCTTGCCGGGCATTATTCACGGTCTGACCCTGACCGCGGTCACCCTGATCGGGTATTCCGCGATGGTTGGGGCGGTTGGTGCTGGCGGGCTTGGCGATCTTGGTATTCGGTATGGTTATCAACGGTTTCGCCCCGATGTGATGGCGGCGGTTGTTATCACACTGATTGTTGTGGTGCAGCTGGTACAAAGCCTTGGCGACTGGATGGCGCGTAAGGCTGACAAGCGTAATATCTGATATTTTTTTCATCTTTGAATTCCCGCAAAACACCCACGTAAACAAGGAGTTTTACCATGCGGTTTCTGCTTAAACTTACGGCTGCGGCCGTTCTGATGTCGGCCTTTACCGGCCAGGCGATTGCCAATGAAAAAATCAAAATCGGCGTGACCCCGGGCGCGCATGAAGAAGTCATGGAACAAGTCGTCAAAGTCGCGGCGACCAAGGGTTTGGACATCGAAATCATCAGCTTCTCGGATTATGTTATTCCGAATCAGGCACTTGGTGATGGTGATCTTCAGGCTAACAGCTTTCAGCATAAGCCGTATCTGGATAACCAGATCAAGGATCGCGGTTATGACCTTGCGGTTGTCGGGTATAACATCCTGACGCCGATGGGCATTTATTCCGACAAAATCAAAAGCCTGGACGAATTGAAAGACGGCGCGGAAATCGGTATTCCGAATGATCCGACCAATGGCGGACGCGCACTTTTGGTGTTGCAGTCACGCGGTTTGATCAAGGTTGATCCGGAAGCCGGACTGGTTGTCAGCCCGCTGGATATCATTGAAAATCCCAAGAATATCAAGTTCATAGAACTTGACGCGGCACAGCTTCCGCGGTCGCTTGCCGATCTGGATGCGTCGGCGATTAACACCAATTACGCGCTGGAAGCCGGTCTTAATCCGATCAAGGATTCGATTGCGATTGAAGGCAATGACAGCCCCTATGCCAATGTGATCGTCACCCGCACCCAGGACAAAGATGCGCCTTGGGTCAAGACGCTGGTTGAAGCCTATCACGATGACGCAGTTCGCGAATTCATCGAAACCAAGTATCAGGGATCGGTCATTCCGGTTTTCAAAATTTCTGAGTAATCAGCCTGATTATTCATTTATTGTGAAAAATCCCGCAGGGTTTGTACCTTGCGGGATTTTTTATGTGCCGGTTTTTGAAAACAGGCCAAAATCAATAGTATGATTATATACAATCGCCGTTTTGGATGTCAGAGATATCCATTTTGGGACGATTTCATCGATCAGTTCGGATCATCGTTTTCGGTGCCTGAGTGCGCGCGGTTTGTGGTGTCGTCAGAAGTGTCTTTTGGATCTTTCGGATCTTTCGGGCCGGTGTTGTTTTGCCGGGCAAGCAGGCGTTGATAGAACAGACCGATGGATATCAAAACAACGCCAAGTCCGATGAATGACAAGGCGCGCCAGATGCCTTCGAGGCCGGACATGTCAAACAGGAAGGCCTTGGCAATCGCCAGAAAGACAAAAGCCGCCGATGCCATGCGCAGATGAAGCGACCCGCGCCAAACGCCATAAGCCAAAAGCGCAATGCCAAAGCCAAGCCATGCGGCGGAATAGCTGTAAAGTTCCGGCGATTTCCAGGGCAGGAGCATACCGATATAACCGTCATGGAATGCATGGCGGATTTCAAAGGTGATTGCGCAAAAGGCCAGCAGGATCGACAAAATTCCCGCCGTGCGGCGATAAAATTCGGGTTTGCCGCCGGAAAGCCGGGTGGCAAGAAGGCCGGTGAGGATGGCCGGCAAAAGATAGGCCGCCAGCAACAAATTGAAAAACAGCCCGTTTCCGATAAATTCGTTGGAAAATAACGGGTTGAGCAAGACAAGGTTCAACATGCCAAGCAAAAAGAACCCGATAATCCCCAGCCCCAGAATACAGCGCGACATAACCGGACTGCCAAGCGAACGATCCAGACGTTGCAGGCCAATCGCGGCGGACAGGGCAAGAAGGGATTGCAGGCTCCATTCCATCAGGGTATCGGGGGCGGTATAGAAATCCCCCTGATTGGTGGCGTGATGCAGGATGACGGCACCGGTCGCAAGGCTTGTGAAAATTGCCAGTCCTTCGAAGGCAAAACGATGACGGGGATCGCCGGACTTGCCCCCCATCTGGCGCAGTTTCCAGACGCAGGCCCAAAACGCCAGCGCCGGGCCGCCATAACCCCACAGCAGGGCATTGAAAACTGGCGTTGTGCCCAATTGATCAACCGGAACAATGGTCGGTTGCCAGTAAATTGCCAAAAGGACCAGAAGCCCGATGCCAAGGGCGGTTTTGGCAAGCCCCGGCAAGGGCCAGCGCCCGCCGACCCAGATCGTTGCCACCGCAAGGGCGGCAAGGCCCAGTGGCAACCAGCCATCGCCAAGCAAGATAAACATCGCCGTCGCAATCATGCCGATTGTCCCGACCGTATAGGTGGCAAGCGCCCCGTCGCGGTGATGGGAAGACGGGGGCACACGGCGTTCGATGATTGCAAGCGCGCCAAGGAACCCGGCGGCAAGCGCCAGCGCAAAACCGCCAAAGAACAGATCAACATCGAGAATTTCACTGCGCCATAGCGCAATCAGGAACAAACCAATCGGGCCAGAGACCCCGGCCACCGCCATAAACAGGCGTGCGGTTGAAAACATCGCCCCGGCAAACCCGCCAAGCCCAAGCAACAGGCCAAAGCCAAGCCCGGTCAGCAAGAAGGATTGCGCATCGGGCAGAACGCCGAATTTATCTATCGCATCGGTGATGATCGGCTGATCAAACAAGAGCGGATCAATCGAAAGACGGATATCCCATCCCAGATAGCCAATCAGGACCAGCACCGGTGCGGCCAGTGCCACCGGGGCCAAGGCCGGGAAAACGGCGGCATTTGCCAGCAACAGGGCCAGCATGATCGCCATGGTCGCGGTGGCACTGGCGTCATATCCATTGTTATGGAGAAGATAGAGGACAAGCCAGCCATTCCCGGCAATCAAAAGGGATGATTTCCAATCCATCCGGGCCGGAATGCGCGCCGGATCGCGGGGATAAATACCAACGGCAAATGCCGCAATCGCCGCCAAAAGAAGGGCAATGTCATAAAAATCCAGTGCGCCGCCGATATTGGCCGGGGCAACAAAGGCCAGAACATGCCCCCAGACAAAACCCGCAATCGCGGTTGTCATGGCAAACCAGTGCCAGCCGCGCAATCGGGCAATGCCATAGCTGCCAGCGGTGATGATCAAACCGTAAAAGGCCAAAACCCAAGGTGCGGGATCATTTGACTGGACCAGAAACGGCACGATGTAACTGGCCAAAAGCCCGGTCGAGGCGACCAATGGCCCCTGTAAAAGGGCCAAGGCCAGCGTGCCGAGTGCCACAATCGCCATCAGGATAAAGGCGGTGGCCGGACCAATCAGGTCATAAAGCATATGGGCCGAAAAGACGGTGGCAAAGGCCGTGGTCGTCCCGGCGAGGGTCAGAATACCGGGGATATAGCCCGCGTTATTGCCGGTTTTGGCCGCCAGCAAGGCCGGTTGACGGCGCAGGTATTCGCCCGCGCCAAACAGGGCGGTGGCAAACAGGGCTGCGAGCAAAATGCGGATCACCGGACTGATCAACCCGGCCTCGATGGAATAATGCACAAGGAAAATCCCGCCCAGCACCAGCGCAATCCCGCCGACCCAAACCGACCAGCGGGTGCCGATCCGTTCTTCAAAGCCAATGCCCTGTGTTTTGGGCGATTGTGAAAGGGGTACTTGCATTTTTTGCGCTATCGCTGCCGCCGCCGCCGCCGGTTTTGCCGGTGTGGCTGTGGCTGTGTTTGCGTCTGTGTCTGTGGTCGGCGGGGTGGGGGGCGCCGGGGAGACGGGGATGGTTGTTTCACCCGATGGCGGTGTTGGGGCGGTGTTCTGCCCGGTTTGGGCAGGGGCATCTTGTGCCCGGGCGGCGGATTGTGGCTGTGTCGCGGGCGGGTTCACAGAGACGCCCGACAGGCTGGCCTGGATCAAGGCAAGCTGTTGTTCCACTGCCTGCAGGTTCTTTTTGAAACGGCGCACCTGGACAAAGGCGAAAATGCCCATGATTGCCCCGGCCAGTATGGTCAGGCTGATGGCACCTGTGAAAATCAGCTCCATTGAATCCTCTTTTTCGCATTGCTCGTGCGGTGTGCGGATTTTTTGCCCGCGATAATTTCCGCCATCATAGCGCGAAAAAGAGAATTGTCTTGCCTTTGCAGGGGGGTAGAGCCGGGAGGCCGTGTGCGATGCTGTGCCCGGCATCGGGAATGATCATGTTCCCGATGACTTGATGCGGTTATTCACCGACTTGGCGTTGTCGTTTGCGTTGGCGTTTGCAAGGGATGAGGCGATGAACCGATGGCTTGGTCAAGGCTATGCTTCTTGGCAAAGGTCCTTACAGGGGGGATTTGTGGCGGGGGTATTGATGGTGTGGATGTTTTGGTCAAAAGCCGGAAGGGGGGTGTTGGTGCCAGGGGTTTCCATCCAATAGGCATCGGTATGTTCGGCGGTGATTTCAGCGCCGAACCAGCGGGCCAGTTTGGTGATGCGTTTGTGGCTGCTGGCGGTGTCGCCGACAATTGCCGCAAGATCCAGAACGCGAAAGCCATAGGAAACCAGCATCATGCTGGCTTCGACGGCGATGCGGTAATGCGGCCAATGATCGGGGGCCAGTTCGACGGAAAAAACAGCCGTGTCAATCGGCAGGCCGTCACCACGAAGCCCGGTGCAGCCAACCAGTGCGCCGGTGGATTTATCAAAAATCCCGATTAGGTAATTGCGGCGTGGCACATCGTGCTGCCAGGCAAGAAAACGGTCAAACAGGGCGTTTGTTGACAGGCGGGTTTTCTTGCTGGAATCCTGTCCATGCAGGGCGCGATAGCGCGAATCCATGCGGTATTTGACAAAAGAAGCGCGGTCGGTTTCGGTGAAATCACGCAAGACAAAGCGTTTGCTTTCAAGGCGTGGGGGCAGTTCGGGTGTTCGCATCGGTTTACTCCGCACTTCCGGCCAGGCTATCGACCGGTTTCAGAATGGATTTGGGGGCGGCATACCGTCTGCGCCGCTGATATCGAAAGAGCAAAGTTTCTATCAAAGTATCAAATGATCATCTGTGCCAAAAATCGTCTTTCGCAAGCTTTACGGTGCCTTAATTGGCAAAAAAATATCGAAACAACACAAATTGCGGCAATTGCCTTTGCCCTGGTGGTAACGCGGGCCTGATCGGGGGCGATGGCGGCAGGCAAACGGATAAATGAACCGCCCGGTTTTTCCTCTTGTTTGAAATTGGTTGATTAAAAAACCAAACGACGGATCAAATGTTTCAAATACAATCAGAGATTGACCGTCGATAAACCTTAACTGAGCGGTCTTGCATCGGAGTTTTCCCCAAGCATGCTGAAACTTGATCATATTACCGTTATCGCGCCATCATTGGCCGAAGGCGTGAGGCATGTTCGGAATTGTCTTGATCTCGACGTGCCGTTCGGGACGTGCCACGATTATATGGGGACGCATAATCACCGGCTTCAGCTTGGCAACAATGTTTATCTGGAAATTGTGGCGCTGAACCCGGACGGTATTGCGCCGGGCAGAGCACGCTGGTTTGGTCTGGATGATCAGGACAGGATCAGGTCGGATTGGGAGGATGGCCGTCGTTTGCGAGGCTGGGTTGCTGCGACAGAGTCGATTGATGCCCTTGTTTCAACCCATGGCGCGATTTTTGGCGAGAAGGTTCTTTTGCCGACGGTGAACCCGACTTTTGCCTTTGCCATCCCGGCGAATGGATCGTTGCCTCTGGATGGTGGCGTGCCGTCGATTATTGATCATCAGGATGATCCGACATCTATGGCCGATATTCCCGATTTTGGGGCGTGTCTTCTTTCGATGATCCTTGAACATCCCGATCCAGCTTCCATCGAGGCGCTGTATTGCGAGCTTTCGATAGATCGGCCGCCTGTGGTTGTCCGGGGGGCTGATGTTCGTTATCGCGCACAAATCGAAACCCCGACCGGTTTGAAAGAGCTGAACTGAGCCGGATTTAAAACTGTATCGGTTCCATTGAACGGATAGCGGGGGTGGTCAGGCGGCAACCGGGCGGGCGCGGTCGATGCGTTTTTCGCGAAGCGCGGTATGACCGCGGAGGGTCAGGACCGCCGAGTTTGCGGGGGGATGATGGCCGTATATTTCGGAAATGGTGCGGGGCGAGAGGCCGGGCGATAAAGGGTTGTGCATCCTGTGGTGGTGTATCGGGCCGGTATGGTTCAGGGGGAAGGGATATTGGGAACAGATTTTGGAGGATGGCGTGGAGTTATACTTGTATGCGCGAGGGATCAGGGTATGGTTTGAAATTATAAGTTGGAAAATTTAAGGGTCTGAAGCGTGTAAAATCGCCTGCCGGGCCCATCTATGGTTAGTAGGCAGATGGTAGGTGATTGAATGAAGTTCCGTCGTGGCATAGGCAATGCAGGTTATATCAAATCGTTCCTGATTTGCTTTATTCCCCTTTGTACGGTTTTTGGCCTGTTGATGACGTTTCTGGTGTGGGATGGCAGTTCTACACGATTGAAAACGGTTTCCGACGAGCAGAAATTTAATCTTGAAAAATCACTGTCTGAGTTGCAGGAAAAAATTGGCAATGTCGTTTCCGATCTTTTGATCTTGTCGGAAAGCCTTAGCCTTGACGCGACCTTTGACGGGACATCGTCATTTGCCCGACTTGGCGAGGAATATGTTCTGTTTTCCCAACGCCGCATGGTCTATGACCAGATTCGGTTCATCGACAACGATGGAAAAGAAACTGTCCGGGTCAATTACGGCGGCGGTGTTCCTTATATTGTTCCGGGCCGTGATCTTCAGGATAAAGCAGACAGGCCGTATTTCAGGTTGGTCGCAGGTGCGCCCCGTGGAACGGTATATATTTCCGGTATCGATCTTAATCGTGAATTGGGTGAAATCGAACGCCCGATAAAACCGGTCATTCGCCTTTCGGCCCCGGTTTTTGACCGTTTGGGGGATCACCAAGGGGTGATTGTCCTGAACTTGCGGGCGACACCGCTGTTTGATGATGTGCTTGCACCACTTGCCGCCGGACATGCCCAACCCTTTGTCCTTGATCAGGAAGGCAATTGGATACGGGGGGGCAATCGGGAGGAAAACTGGTCGATGGTGCTGGGGGACGATCCGGCATCTATTGTCGACCAGTACAGCGAAGGCTGGGAAAATATACGGTTGGGATTGCAAAGTTTCCAGACCGAGAATGGCCTGTTCACCGTGCAGAAGCTTGGTGTGGCCGATATGTTCATGATGCGCGACAGCAGTCGGTCGCTTTCGGTGTTGCTGAGCGATGATGCTGAAGCGGGCAGCCGATTGAACCTTTATATCGGGGCCCGTGTGGCACCAGATGTGCTGGACGCGCTTTTATGGCCGCAACGGTCGATGATGGTGACAATTTCCATCGCATTTATTGTGCTGATTGCGGTCGGAAGTGCCGCATTTGCCTGGACCCGCCAACGCCAACTTGCCGACAGTTTTGATGCCCGCCTGTCGTCACAGGTGTTGAAGGTTTCAAAAAACAGCGTTGTGGTGACGGATAAGGCGGGGATTATCAAGACGGTTAATCCGGGCTTTACCGCCATGACCGGCTATTTGCCAACCGAGGCGGTTGGACAACCGTTGTCATTTCTTCGGGCGGCGCGTGAAAACACCGAAAATCTTGATGATATTTTGATGGCCGCCCGGTCGAATGGTATTTGGGAAGGCGAGGTTCGCAATCGTCGCAAAAGCGGTGATTTTTTCTATTCCAATGTGGTGGTCAGCGCGATTGGCAATGAAAATGGCGAGGCGGTCAGCTTTGTCGAGATGGGCGTTGATATTTCGCACCATATGGAAAATGCCAAGGAACTTTGGCGGCTGGCCAATCATGATGCCCTGACCGGGCTTCCGAACCGGCCGTTGTTTGAAGACCGTCTTGAAGTTGCCTGTGCCCATGCCGAAAAAGAAGGCCATATGATTGCCGTTCTTTATATCGATCTGGATGCATTTAAACCGGTCAATGACCGTTACGGGCACGAGGTTGGCGATGTTGTTCTGACCACTGTCGGACAGCGGATTACGAATACAGTGCGCCATGGCGACACGGTTTCCCGACTTGGTGGGGATGAATTTGCGATTATTGTCAGTGATATCAAAAATCCGGAAGAGGCAGATTGGGTGTCGCAGAAGGTGACCGCGGCGATCCAGCGCAAGATCGAAACGGATGGCATTACCATCAAGATAAGTGCCAGCATTGGGATTTCTATTTTCCCCAATGACAGTCGCGACGTTGCCACATTGTTTGGTTTTGCCGATAGCGCAATGTCTCAGCAAAAGCGAACACGCAAGTCGATTGAAGAACGCGAACAGCGGACCGCGCATTAACCGTATTCTGCGGTTTGAAGGATGACAACAAAAAGCCAGCCCGGTTAATCGGGCTGGCTTTGGATCAAGGACCTATGGGCCGGGTCGTAAATGGCAGTTTACCGGGATCCCGGTGATAGAAGATGGTGTTTTACGCCACCTTCTGATCGTATTCTTCCTGCTTTTCCATCCAGCGGCTTTCGGTCTGGGCAAGGTCGTTTTCGATCTTGCCGAGGTCTTTTTGCAGGGCGGTCAGACGATCGGCGTTACTGGGTTCGTAGAGCGTCGGATCGGCCATTTCTTCTTTGATCTTGTCGCGGCGTGCGGCCAGCTTTTCCATCTGCTTTTCAAGGTTTTCAACCTCGCGCTTGATCGGGGCGGCGGCTTTGCGCTTTTCGGCAGCCTGCTGGCGCAAGGCTTTGCGGTTGCCTTTTTCTTCGGGTTTGGTGGCGGTGCCGTTTTCGGTGGCTTCGGCTTTATCCGCACGGCGTTCATCACGCGCCCGGTTCAAAAGGTACTGACGATATTCGGCGACGTCGCCGTCAAAGGCATTGACCCCGCCATCGGCAACAAGGATCAGGCGATCGGCACAGGCTTCGATCAAATACGGATCGTGGCTGATGATGATCACAGCGCCTTCGTAGGCGTTTAGTGCATGGTTCAGCGCATCGCGGCTGTCGATGTCCAAATGGTTGGTCGGCTCATCGAGGATCAGCATATGCGGGGCATCAAGCGTCATCAGCGCAAACAGCAGGCGGGCTTTTTCGCCGCCCGACAGGTCTTTGACCTTGGTGTCGCCTTTTTGGCCTTCAAACGCAAAGCGGCCAAGCTGGGCGCGGACTTTATGTTCGATCACATCAGGCATCAGGGATGCCATGTGTTGATACGGGGTTTCATCGCCGCGCAGTTCATCGGTTTGGTGCTGGGCAAAGTAACCAATGCGCAGTTTGCCCGACGAGACCTTTTCGCCAGACATCAGTTCAAGCCGGTTGGCCAGCAGTTTGGCCAGCGTTGATTTACCGTTACCATTGGCGCCCAAAAGCGCGATGCGGTCATCCATATCAATACGCAGGCTGATATTGCGGAGCACCGGGTTGCCTTCGGAATAGCCGACGTCGCCGTTATGGATATTGATCAGGGGCGGCGGCAGTTCTTTTGGGCTTGGGAAGTCGAACGAAATGCTGCGGTCTTCGACAACGGCAATCGCCGGGCCCATTTTTTCCAGCATCTTGATCCGGCTTTGCGCCTGTTTGGCCTTGCTGGCCTTGGCGCGGAAGCGGTCAATAAACGACTGGATGTGTTTTTGCTGGGCGACCTGTTTTTCGTAATGCTTGGACGCCAGTTCCATCTGTTCGCGGCGCGTCTTGGCGAATTTGTCGTAATTGCCGCCATACATCGTGACCTTGCCATCTGTCAGATGGGCGATCTGTTTGACCGCCTTGTTCAGAAGGTCGCGGTCATGACTGATCAGGACGATGGTGCCGGGATAGTTGATCAGATAGTTTTCAAGCCAGATGGTGGCTTCAAGATCAAGGTGGTTGGTTGGTTCGTCAAGCAGCAGCAGGTCTGGCTGCAAGAACAGGGTTGCCGCAAGGGCAACACGCATGCGCCAGCCGCCCGAGAAATCGTCACAGGGGCGTCGCTGGGCATCGGCATCGAAACCAAGACCGGACAGGATCGATGCGGCGCGCGCTTCGGCGGTATGGGCATCAATATCGGCCAGACGGGTATAGATATCGCCAATCCGGTTTGGATCGGTGACGGTTTCGGCTTCGTGCAGCAGGGCCGCCCGTTCGGTATCGGCGGCCAGAACGGTTTCAAGCAGGGAACGCGACCCGGCGGGGGCTTCCTGTGAAACAACCCCCATGCGGGTGCGGTTCGACATGGTAATATCGCCGCCATCGGACGCGATTTCCCCGGAAATCAGTTTTAACAGGGTGGATTTTCCCGCCCCGTTCCGCCCGATCAGGCCAAGTTTATAGCCATCGGGCACGGTCAGCGTGACATGATCAAGGATCATACGTCCGCCAATGCGGTAGGTCAGGTCGGTAATTTGCAGCATTTCGGGGTCCGCGTTTTTATATCCGCACCGGTTTTGACCGGATTAGAGAGAATCGTTTGAAAATCTGTGCTTTCAATAGGGCAGGGATGGCGCAAACGCAAGGATTCTTGAAACTGTCATCATGGGGTATGGCTGTGCCGGGTGGGGGGTGCCAATGCCTGTAAATCGCAGTTTTGCGGGAAACCCGCCGGGTTTTAAGGGGTTCAACCGCAGATGCAGGTAACGCAGGTCTGAATTGCGCGGACCGAACTATGTGTTGCGTTGCGTTTAAAGGGCGTTTATATACCGCCAACCTTAGGGTCTGCGGATGATAAGGAAGCTTTGTCGTCGGCTTTTTTATCTTCCGCAGGTCCGATATTGGTACCTAATTTTTTTTAAGTAGCTAGGTGAACCCAATGGCTGTCGAACGCACTCTGTCGATCATCAAGCCGGACGCAACGCGCCGCAACCTGACCGGTAAAATCAATGCCGTCATCGAAGACGCAGGCCTTCGCATCGTCGCGCAGAAACGTGTCGCTTTGACGCGTGCGCAGGCTGAAGGCTTCTATGCCGTTCACAAAGAACGTTCGTTCTTTGGCGAACTGGTTGACTTCATGATTTCCGGCCCGGTCGTTGTCCAGGCTCTGGAAGGCGAAAACGCTGTTGCCACGTATCGTGAAGTAATGGGCGCCACCAACCCGGCAAATGCCGATGAGGGTACCATTCGCAAACAGTTTGCAGAATCCATCGAAGCGAACTCGGTCCACGGTTCGGACTCGCTTGAAAATGCTGCAATCGAAATCTCCTATTTCTTTGCTCAGACCGAAATCGTCGGCTAAGCGATCCGAAATAGACTGCTTCTGGCTTTGTCAGATAAAAAAGCGCCCCGCATTTGCAGGGCGCTTTTTTTATGATTTTCCCCGTCCGGGAACGGGATGGATGTTGCGGGCTATGATGTGCTTGGTCTAGGTCCGCACATCGGCCAGGAAGCCGTCAACCGATGTCCGAAGCGACAGGGTGCTGGTTTCAAGTGTTTTGGCCGCTTTCGACAATTCATCCGCGCGATGAAGATTGCTTTCAGTTGCAGCCCGGATATCAATTGATTTCTGCGACGCCACATTTGTTCCATCCGATGCATTTGCAACACTGGTGGCGATTTCATTGGTGGCGCTGCCCTGTTGTTCCATCGCCGCCGCAATAGATGCTGAAATCTCGCTCATACTTGAAATGATGCGTGAAATTTCCTGAATGGCGGTGACGGCATCCTTTGTTGCTTCTTGAATGCCGGTAACCTGGCTGCCAATTTCATCGGTGGCACGGGCGGTCTGGGTGGCAAGGTTTTTGACCTCGGATGCGACCACGGCAAAACCTTTGCCGGCTTCTCCGGCGCGGGCGGCTTCAATTGTTGCATTAAGTGCCAGAAGATTGGTTTGGCTGGCGATATCGGAAATAAGTCCCAGAACTTCGCCAATTTGAGATGCCGAGGCGGCAAGCCCTTCGACCAGTTCGTTGGTATGTCGGGCCTGTTCGACGGCTTCGTCAGATATTTTTGACGATGAGTTGACCTGATCGATGATCGTGTTGATCGACGCGCTTAGTTCGTCGGCGGCGGCGGCAACCGTTTGGACGTTACTATTGGCTGTTGCGGAAGCCGCAGAAACATCATCGGCCATCGAGGCGTTGGCGTGGGCAGCATCGGTCATCACAACCGATGTATTGCCAATCTGGTTGACCGATGTTGTGACGTCGGCAATGACGGTTGCGATTTCCCCGTCGAACTTGCGGATGGCGTTCTCACGTTCGCGGTTTCCACGGTCACGTTCCTGTTGATCGCGGTCTTTTTCTTCAGAAACGGTGTTGGCGTCAATCATGGCTTGTTTGAAGACATTGACGGTTCTGGCGATATCGCCGATTTCGTCGGCAGCATTAATAAACGGAATTTCAATTTTCAGGTTTCGGGCGGCAAGCTGCCCCATATCGCGTGACAGGACGGTAATCCGGTGTGTGATATTTTTGCGGGCCCAAACCGCAAACAGGATTGCAAGCGCAAAACCGATCAGCGTAATGACGATCATGCTGAGGCTGGATGACGTGACCTTGCTTTGCATGATTTTGACACCGGCATCCATTTCATCATGGATGATTTCCTCGGCCTCATCAGCAATCGTGATGAAGTTATTGAAACTTTCATCGAATTTTGCGTCGGCTTTGCTGCCAGCGGAAACGGTACCGGATGTGTTGTCCAGCCGGGATCGTGCGGCCGTTCCCAGTTTGGAAATATCAGATGCCAGTTGTTTGACATTGTTTGCCGCCGCGGGAATTTTGATGGCTGAAATCATGTCAAATGCGGTTTTGAAGTCTGCGGCAACGTCATCGAAGACGACTTCATCATCCCCGCTTAGTAATTCTTCAAGAAACAGATGGGCATTGGCGAGGTGGAATTTGGCAAGGCCAATGGACTCTATTGCCGGAATGATTTGAGGATGCCCGCTGTTTTTGACCGTCGGCATCAAGGCTGTAAGCTGATCCTGTAATTTTTCGTACAGGTCGTCAAATTCCTGATCAGCGCCGGTACCAACGCCTTCTTTGCCGGCAAGCATGGCATAGCGTTCGCGCGCCGTGGCGGTGAAACTGCTGATGGCAACCATGACAAGCCCCATCTTGGCCTGAACTTCGGGGCTTTGGGTGGGGCGAAACTGGCCTTCGTCATTGCTGTCGCCATTCAAGATGGCATTGGCGTACCATTTGCTTTCATCAAGAAGCTGCCAAACCTCATTGATATCTTCGCTCTCATCGCCCGCCATGATTTCTTCAAATAACAGATGGGCTTTGGTCGCGGACAGTTTGATTTCCATTGCCGCATCGCCCAGCGGGGCCAGATCAATCGCGACGACCTCGCTTTCTTTGCCGACACTTGACGCGAAATAAAAACCTGTTGCGCCGGTTACTGTTGTTACCAAGGCCATGGTGACAAATGCCATCAGTAATCGTGTGCTGATTTTTAGTTTGCTAAACACTCTGAACGGTCCCCAAGTCTCATAAGAGACATTACAAAATATAATTAAGTCAGATGGAGCCGTAAAAGGTGCGTTTCAATAGGGGGACCCTGTTCGGCGGAGGGGCGATTGGGATCAATCTGTGTTGCAGAATAGAAAAGCACCCCGCAGATGCAGGGTGCTTTTCTATTCTTGGGGCAAATGAGACTTTCAGATCAGTCGATCAGGAATGCCGCCATTAAGGCCAGTATCGCCACGATGGCAATGATGCTCCAGAGGACGAATTTGGTCCAGTTATGCCAGCCGTGTTCATGAACTTCGACCAGTTGGGTATCGTAATCGCTTCCTTGCATGGCTTCCTCCCCGATTGTTTCGGATTTATGGGCAGGCGGCGGGCCGTGCCCCTTGTTATCAAGCAAGACAACATCGAAAGCTTAGCTTTAAATAACCCAGAGGTGAATATCTTTTGATGAGTTGTCGTTTATTGCCGTGATCTGGCGGTGGACAGGCCGGTTTTGTCATGTCATGTTTGGGCGATGAAAAACGTCAGCGCAGTCAGAAATGTCCTGTTTATTACCGCCATTCCCAAAATGGCGGGGTAGGCGCAGTCGACTGCACCAATCCACCCGCCGGTTAGGCGGGTTTTTTTATGTCTGTCTTCCGGTTTGTCAGGACTTTAAAACCAAGGAGATACGACGATGATCACAACATCCCCACTGCGTGCCGACCGGCCGATACTGCATCTGTTTTGCGGCAAGATTGCCGCCGGGAAATCGACGCTTGCGGCGGAACTGGCGCGGCAGCCGGGAACCGTTCTGATTTGCGAGGATGAATGGCTTTACGCGCTGTTTGGCGATCAGATGCGAACCATGGGTGATTATGTAAGAATGTCGGAGAAGCTTCGGGCGGTGATGGGGCCACATGTCAGTATGTTGCTGGCATCGGGGGTTTCGGTTGTGCTTGATTTTCCGGCCAATACACCGGGGCTTCGTCAATGGATGCGCGATGTTTGCAAGGATGGCGGGGCGGATCATCGGCTTCATTTCCTGAACCTGCCTGATGAGCGGTGCAAGGCGCGGTTACGCCAGCGCAATCAGGCGGGGCAACATGCCTTTGCCGCCAGTGATGCGCAGTTTGATCAGATATCGTCGTATTTCGTGCCACCCCAGGCCGAAGAAGGATTTGATATCGTGACCTATGAGACAGAGATTATCTGAGACATAAAAAAAGCTGCCAAAACCGGCAGCTTTTTTTGAATTTCGTGGATCAATGCATCCGTCAGACGGTCAGGCGCAGATCACAGCAGGAAGATCGCCATCAGGATCAGAACGCCGATCACTGAAAGAGTGCCCCATTTCATGAAGACCGTGAAGCCGTTATAAATATCGACATGGGTGTTGGTCAGTTCGTAATCTTTACCCTGCAAAATAACCTCCTGCGTTTAGAATTTCTCCAGTGTATAGACGCGAAGTTGTTGCGATGCAAGGCGCAGATTAACCGGCAATATCATCCTTTTAGCCTATGGTGTTCGCAGATGCCCAACCTATGCGTTAATTGCAGGCATAGGGCAGGAATGACCCGGTTGCGCCCGCGTTCATCATCAGAAGCGACATGGTATTGGCATATTTCAGTTCCGCTGCGCTGATCGGGCAGACGTAACTGCGTGCAGTACAGCCCGAAGCAACAAATGCAGCCTCGTTTTGCAGGAACTCAGCGCCAAGGTCATCTTGTTTTAAAGGTGCCTGTGTTTGATCGCGGAATTGCTGATAGAGCGTGCATTTCTTTTCTGTCCAGTCGGAACCGGTTTTCTGTGCCGTCGCATTGGCCGGTGTTACGAGCAACAGTCCCGGCAACATCAGAACCATGGTCAGGAAAATGGTGATGGAGGTGATGCGCGGCGCTATCTGCGGGGCAAGGTGGTTTGTTTTCATCTGAGATCAGCCGGTTAGGGGACGGGAAGGCAAGAATGATTGGCAAAAAAGGGCATATTATGGCCGAGAGACCGGGTTTTGATGTCGGTCTTTTCCCTTGATATTCTATCTTGGATTGAATTAATGTTTTTGCATGTTTCAACTTGGGGGTTTGGGGGCAAGACAATGCGGATCGGAGTGGCATCGGCCTTGGTTGCGGTTTTAACGGTATCGGGGTGCGGTGGGGGGATTCAGGTTAAAACCGTCAAATCGACGCAGGATCAGATCGTGGTGTCGGATGCAGCCAGCCGGTTGACGATTGACCGTGATGTGACGGGGCATCAGGTCCGTGGTTTTATTAGCCCAGAGCATGTGGTGTGCCCGGAGCCCAGTCCCGATATTGCCAAAGCCCTTTCGGAAAGTTTGAGTGCAGCGGCCAATGTCAGCCTTTCAAGTGGCGATGAAGTTGGGGCGCAAGTTGGTCATTCATCGGTCGAAAGCATTGCCCAGCTTGGGGAGCGGCTGGCGACGGTGATGTTATTGCGCGACGAATTTTCCGATTTGTGCCGCAGCTATGCCAATGGCGCGGTCAGTGCCACGACCTATTCAGTCCGGCTGAGCAAGCTTGATCGCAAGATGGTGTCCTTGATGATGGGGGAAATGGCCGCCGGGGCGTTTGGCCGTGATTTGGCGGCACTGGGCGGCAATGCATCCTATGGCGGGGGCACGACGGGCGGCGAAGAAGACATTGAAAAGGCGCGCACCGAATTGGCGGCTGCGCAAAAGGCTTATCAGGCGGCAGTTGATCACGAAAAGGCGGTTCTGGCCAAAGACAGTGCCAATATCAAGGAAGGCGAACGCGAAGCTGCGCGTTATGATGTTGTGGCCAAACAGACCGAGCTTGTCGCCGCCCGGCAGGGGATGAACCTGCTTTATGCGTTCAAGGGCAGTGGGGCGGCGGTTTCGGGACCGGTTTCGGTGCCCGGCGGAGCGACGGTTGCGATCAATTCGGAGCATCGGGTGGAAATCGCCCGTACACTTGAACGCATTCAGCAGAATTTCATTTCCGATGATCAGAGCGGCACTTTGATTGATGCCTGTATTTCAGCCCTTGATTATGCGCCGACGCTTGCAGAGCGGGCAGAGCAATTGGCCGCCGTAAAGGAGAATTCGTTTGATGTGGTTTTTGCCGAGCTTGATGCGCAGATAGCAGATCAGGAGGAATTTGTTGAGAGGCTTGACAAAGAAGTTGCCAAGACTTCCGCTGATTTGCGGCTTCCGGAAAGTGAGCGTACCGCCAGTCAGAGTGATCTGATGGATCAAAAAAGGGATCTTGCTTTGGCGCAACAAGAGTTGGTTCGATTGAAATCGGCCCGCGGATCAGGTGCGGCGGCCTTGGTCGGGGTTAGCGGCGCAAATTTTTCATCGCCGCTGATTGATACCTGTAAAAAGGTTCTGGCCGATCCGGACAAGGTCAAACAGCTTGTCAGTTTAAGCACCAATCTTCGGGTGCAGCGGATGACAGCCGAAAAAGAAATCCTGGCACAGCAGGTTGCCGCGAAAGACCGTGATGTGACATTGAAGGCATTGGGACTTTGTGCGGATTATTCCACGGATAAGGAAAATGCCAAGCTGCCCGACAGTCTGAAGAAAATGTGTGATGCGCAGTTTAAAGCGCTGAGCGGGAACTAACCGGTTGGGGCATGTTTGGGGCACATAAAAAAAGGGGCGGACATTTGCCCACCCCTTAAAACCATTTGCGGAACGCCCGCCACAGGCGCAGTCAATTCGGTTCAGGCACCGGGTTGATTTGTGCGAAGTCGGGGGCGGTGGCATCGGCGATGGTGACGATACCGGCATCATTGGTTGAAACGCGGCCTTCGGCGATCCAGCGGATCACCTGTGGGTAGATGCGGTGTTCCTGTTTAAGGATGCGCTGGGCGAGTGTACCCGCATCATCACCGGGCAGGACCGGAACAACCGCCTGGGCGATGATCGGGCCGGAATCGACCTCTGGCACCACGTAATGCACGGTGCAGCCGGTAAACTTGACCCCGGCATCAAGGGCGGCCTGATGGACATGCAGGCCCTTGAAACTGGGCAGAAGCGACGGGTGGATATTGATCAACCGGCCTTGCCAGCGTTGGACAAAGCTGGTGCTGACCAAGCGCAGATACCCCGCCAGCACGACAAGATCAGCCCCGGTTTCTTCGATCAATGCACTGACGGCGGTGTCATAGGCCTCGCGGCCGCCAGCATAGCCTTTGTGCGAAATTGCTTCGGTCCGGATACCGGCAGTACGGCCGCGCTCAAGCCCGCCAGCGTCAAGCTGGTTGGAAAATACCAGAACGATTTCGGCCGGGTAATCAGATGCCTTGCAGGCATCAATGATAGCCTGAAGATTGGACCCGCCGCCCGAAACCAGAACGGCGAGCTTTAAGGGCGTTACTTTTCCCATGCAACGCCCATGTTTTTGATGATGACCTGTGGGCCATCCCCGGCACGCGGGCCGATCACACCGATCTGGCTGACGATTTCGCCGTGTTCGCGCAGCAAGGCTTCGGCTTCGTCGGCTTTATCGGCCGGAACCACAACGCACATGCCAATGCCGCAGTTAAAGGTGCGTGCCATTTCAACCGACGGAATGCCGCCTTCTTTGGACAGCCATTTAAAGATCGGCAGGAATTCCCAGCCATTGGCATCAAAAACAGCGGTCAGGTTTTCAGGCAGAACACGCGGGACGTTTTCGGTCAAGCCGCCACCGGTAATATGGGCAAATGCCTTGACCAGACCAGCTTTATGCGCCGCCAGACAGCTTTTGACATAAATCTTGGTCGGTTCCAGCAGGGCCTCGCCGACTTTTTTGCCCGGTGCGAACGGGGCATCATCGGCGTAACCAAGACCGGCGAGGTCAACAACCTTGCGGACCAGCGAATAGCCGTTGGAATGCACACCACTTGACGCCAGGCCAAGGATCACGTCGCCTTCGGCAACGGTGCTGCCATCCAGCAGTTCACCGCGTTCAGCCGCACCAACCGCGAAACCGGCCAGATCATATTCGCCGTCGGCATACATGCCCGGCATTTCGGCCGTTTCGCCGCCGATCAAGGCACAGCCAGCCTGTTTGCAGCCCTCGGCAATGCCGGCGACAACGTCGGTTGCCTTATCGACAGCGAGTTTGCCGGTGGCGAAGTAATCAAGGAACAAAAGCGGTTCTGCGCCCTGAACGACAAGGTCATTGACACTCATGGCGACAAGGTCGATGCCGACGGTATCGTGTTTGTCAGCCAAAAAGGCGACTTTGAGCTTGGTGCCGACACCATCGGTGCAAGATACCAGAACCGGATCGTTATAGCCGGCGGCTTTGAGGTCGAACAAAGCGCCGAATCCCCCCAGACCACCGGTCACACCGGTACGCGTGGTTGCTTTGGCCAGCGGTTTGATGGCATCGACAAGGGCATTGCCAGCATCAATATCGACACCGGAGTCCTTATAGGTAAGGCCGTTGGAGGTGGTCATTCGGTGATCCTCGGCTTAAGCGCATGGATAAAACAAAGCGGGAAACCCGCGTTTTTTATCAGGACGCACCGACTTTAAAGTGTCACCGCTGTGACGCTTTGGGCGATGTTCCGGGTTTGGCAAAGCCACAGACCCCGGTCATACCGCCATAGTGACGCCTTTAATCAGATCAAGGATCACGGCGAGTGCGTCGTGCTGATAAAAAACGCGGGCTTGATAATTTCCGCTGGCCCGAAAATACTCAAACGTGGGCAATATGCAATGATCAGCTGCGCATGGGAGGGTTTTCTTTCCAGAATGCTTGGGGGCAGGCACCACAATGCAATCATATTCATGGAATAAAACCCCGGTACATGCCACAAAGAGCATTGAACCATCATAAAATGGGCAAAGAGGCAAACGTGCTTAGAGGATTTAGAAAAATCAGGTTGCTGGCGGGGATCGTCGGTGTTTCGGCGTCATTGTCTTTTCCGGCATTTGCACAGGATATCTTTACGGTATCGGGGGTGCATGTTGATGAAAGTGCGGAAACCGCCGCGGCTGCGCGTGATCAGGCGCTTGCCATTGGTCAACGCCGCGCCTTTGATGAAATCGTCGCGCGTCTGGCCTTGCCAGAAGATCGCAGCCGCCTTGGCACGCCCAACCAATCCGATATCAACAATATGGTCCGCGATTTCGGTGTATCGAACGAGAAAACATCGTCGGTGCGTTATATCGCGGATATGACGGTGCGGTTCAAGGAAACCGAGCTTCGCAATTATATGCGGTTCCGCGATGTTTCCTTTGCCGAAGTCCAATCCAAACCGGTGATCATTGTGCCGGTCTATCATTCGGGCGGGTATATCAGCCTGTGGGATGATCCCAATCCCTGGCGCGATATCTGGAGCCGCAATGTCGCGACCAGTGGCCTGGTGCCGATCAAGGCGCCGATTGGCGATTTGCAGGATATCGGAACCGTTTCCGCCGAGCAGGCCGAAAATGGTGCGATGGATCGTTTGAACAATCTGGCGCGCCGATACGGGGCGAATGTTTCCGTGGTTGCCAGCGCGACCGTTACCGGGGATGCCGGGGCGGAGGTTGTTGACGTTACCGCAACACGTTATGAGCCAAGCGGCGCGCCGCAGATTTTTGGCGTGCGTGAAACAACGGTTGCCGGTGAAAGCCTGAATGAGACGCTGGTTCGGGCCGCCAAGAGCGTGCAGGACCAGATCGCAGATGGCTGGAAACGGGCGAACCTGATCAATTATGGCACTGGCGGGACCTTGATGGTGTTTGTTCCGATTACCGGCCTTGCCGATTGGGCCAAGATCGAGAGCCGGATTTTTGATTTGCCGGTGGTCCGCGCCAGCCGCGTTGTGGCGATGTCGCGGCGCGAAGTGCAATTGGCGCTTGAATATGTCGGATCGGTCGAGCAATTGCGCACCGCCTTGGCACAGCAGAATCTTAGCCTGAGCCAGATGGGTGATTTGTGGTTTATTCAGCCCGCCGGAACCGACCGGTTGCAGGGTTTGTCGACCGGCGGTTAGGTTCATTCATGACCTGATTTCAGCGCAAGCGAAGGAATAAGTGGATATGACTTTTCGGCAGCAGGCACGTTTCTGGCTGATTTTTGTCGTCGGCTTCTTTTTTCTGGTTTGGCTGTTTTCCGGGATCCTGTTGCCATTTGTGGCCGGGATGGCGATTGCCTATTTCCTTGATCCGCTGGCAGACCGGCTGGAAGAACGCGGGTTTAACCGGACTGTGGCGACAACGATCATCACGTTCCTGTTCTTCCTGGTGTTTATCTTTGTTCTGTTGCTGGTGGTGCCGATGATCGGCAGCCAGCTTGCCGGTTTCCTTGAAAGATTGCCGGGTTATGTTGATGCATTGCGGATAACGGTTGGCCCGTATGTGCAGCATATTGTCGATCGGATCGCGCCTGAAACGCTTGCTGGCATATCGGATTCGGTCAAAGGCCAGACAGCAACCGCGATCAAATGGGTTGGTAATATCCTGACCAATGTGTTGTCGGGCGGTTTGGCATTGTTGAACTTCATCAGCCTGTTGTTCATTACCCCGGTGGTGTCATTTTACCTGTTGCGCGATTGGGACAAGATCGTTGCCAAGATTGATGGATATCTGCCGCGACGATCTGCCAAGGATATCCGCCAATGCGCATCTGAAATTGATGAAACACTGGCCGGATTTGTGCGCGGGCAGGCGACAGTTTGCCTGTTGCTGGGCCTGTTTTATGCGATTGGCCTGACCTTTGTCGGGTTGGAGTTTGGCTTTGTCATCGGGTTGATGACCGGGCTTGTATCGTTTGTGCCGTATTTCGGGATGATTGCCGGGTTTGCGATTGGTATGGGGGTTGCGCTTGCGCAATTTGGGCCAAGTGTTGATTTGGCACTTGTCGCGATGGTGTTTGGGATCGGGCAATTGCTGGAAGGTAATTTTCTGACGCCGAAACTGGTCGGGGACAAGGTCGGGCTGCATGCGGTGTGGGTGATGTTTGCCTTGCTGGCGGGCGGTGCCGTATTTGGATTACTGGGTGTGATGCTTGCGGTTCCGGTGGCGGCGGTGATCGGCGTGCTTGTGCGTTATGGATTAAGGCAGTATCTGAGTAGTCGTTTATATGATCATGGCTCGGATCAGGCACGACACACATCGTTGCAAGAACCGACAGAAGACGCGAAGAGTTGAAAATATAGTGACCCGCGCGACCAAAAAGATGGCATCTGATGTGACGGCCCGCGACCCGGAAAACGATCCGCAGGGCGGATTGCCGGACGCCGCGCCGCAGCAATTGCCGCTTGCGCTGGAGCTGCGCCCGGCATTGGGGCGGGCCGATTTCATGGTCGCCAAATGTAACCGCGAAGCTGTTGCCTGGATCGATCATTGGCCAGATTGGCCTGTACCGGCACTTTGCCTTTATGGGCCAAGGGGATCGGGCAAAAGCCATCTGGCGGAAGTCTGGCGGGCACGATCAGCAGCCCGGAGTGTTTTGGGGCGTGATCTTGTCGGGGCGAACCCGGATGTTCTTTTGGGGGATGCCCAGGGCCTTGTGATTGAAGATGCTGATTCGGGTCTTGATGAAACCGTGTGTTTTCATCTTTACAACATGCTCAAAGAACGCGGCGGGCATATGTTGATGACAGCGCAACAGCCCCCGGCGCGCTGGAAAGTCGATTTGCCGGATTTGAAATCGCGTTTGGGGGCGGCACTGGTCTGCGAAATTTCCCCGCCCGATGATGAATTGATGGTCGGGCTTTTGATCAAATTGTTTTCGGATCGGCAAATCCCGGCCAGCCCGCAAATCATTGCCTATATCCTGCCGCGGATCGAAAGATCCTTTGTTGCATTGGCCGATTTGGTGGCGGCAATTGATCGTCAGGCATTGGCCGAAAAACGCGCGGTGACGTTACCATTGGTTCGGTCCGTGATGGACGGCCAATAAAAATCGAATTAATTGAGAAACGTCTGTTGTAGTTGGGGTTTACAGTCCCCATTCTAACATCTCCTAAAACGGATCAACCCCGGCAGGGTCGCGTAAAAATGTTCTGCCATTAGCGTTGCGGACCTCGCCCATGATCGTTCGGCCCCTCAAATCCAAAGCCAAAATCAGCCTGAAAAGCAAGACGGATGCGCTTATTGAAAGCGGTCATGTTCTGGGCTGGCGCGAATGGGTATCCTTGCCCGATTTTGATGTGCCACTGATCAAGGCAAAGGTCGATACCGGGGCGCGGACCTCGTCCTTGCACGCATTAGATGTTAAGGTGGTTACGAAAGACGGCGGAAAGTTCGTCAAATTCGTGTTGCCCCATTATCGCGGTGACGGGCATCCGCGGGTAAAGTGCGAGGCACCACTTGTTGATATTCGCGAGATTCGCAGTTCAAACGGCGAAACCGATGAACGGATCGTGATCAGCACACATATCGGCATCGGGGCACATCACCTGAAAGTCGAAATGACATTGGCAAACCGGTCCTTAATGGGCTTTCCCATGCTTTTGGGACGCACCGCGATGAAGGCCGGAAGGTTTTTAGTGCTGCCGACGAAATCTTATCTCGCAGGTCAAGCCGAAACGGTCTATACGGCCGGAAAATCAGACGTTGAATAAGCCGAACGGCACCACCGGACGACCTTGGTATCTTCTGGCGTCGCCTGCATACCCCTCGATAGTCGATAACCTTTTCTCAGGGAGTTTTTCTCATGAAAATCGCAATGATGGCGCGCAATCCGAATTTGTATTCGCACAAGCGGCTGGTGGAAGCCGCCGAACTGCGCGGCCACGAAATTGATGTGATTAACACCCTGCGGGCGACGATGAACATTACGTCCAGTAAACCGGCGATTTATTACAATGGCCGGACGCTGGACGATTACGATGCGGTTATTCCGCGTATCGGTGTGTCGGTGACATTTTTCGGACTGGCTGTTTTGCGCCAGTTTGAAATGATGGGGGTTTATCCGCTTAACGAATCGGTGGCGATTGGCCGGTCGCGCGATAAATTGCGGTCGTTGCAGATCCTGTCGCGCCGGGGCATTGGCCTGCCGGTAACGGCGTTTGGCCATGATCCGAAAAAAACCGACGAATTGTTGAAAATCGTTGGCGGTGCGCCGGTCGTGATCAAGCTTTTGGAAGGCACCCAGGGAATTGGTGTGGTTCTGGGGGAAACCGAAAAATCGGCGAAATCCGTGATCGAGGCCTTCCGGGGGGCCAATGTTGACATCATGGTGCAGGAATTCATCAAGGAAGCCGGTAACAGCGATATTCGGTGTTTTGTGGTTGGCGGCAAGGTTATCGCCAGCATGGAACGGACCGGCGCGCCGGGTGATTTCAGATCAAACATTCATCGCGGTGGATCGGCACGCACGATCAAAATCACAGCCCAGGAACGCACGACGGCGGTTGAAGCCGCCAAGGCGATGGGGTTAAATGTGTGTGGTGTTGATATCCTGCGGTCCAATCACGGGCCGGTGGTGATGGAAGTCAATTCGTCGCCGGGACTTGAAGGTATTGAAGGCGCGACGGGCCTTGATATTGCCGGTATGATCATTGACTTCATGGAAAAAGATTGCCGCCCGGGCAAGGTGCGGACAAAGGGTAAGGGCTAGCATCGTGCCGGAGAGCAATAAAGCGGGCGAAAAAAGCGTCAAGGTGCCTGATTTCGAAATTGCCGGAACCAAGGTGAAGGCCGGAACCCGGCAAATTGTTGATATCCCGATTTCGCTGTTATCGAACCACATACCGGTCAATTTGACCGTGAATGTGGTGCATGGCAAACGGCCGGGGCCGACCATTTTTGTTAGCGGTGCGGTGCACGGCGATGAGATTGTCGGGGTCGAGGTTATCCGCCGGGTGTTGAAATCATCGGTGCTGAAATCGATGCGCGGGACGTTGCTGGCGGTGCCGGTGGTCAATGCGTTTGGTTTTATCAACCATACGCGTTACCTGCCCGATCGGCGCGACCTTAACCGGTGTTTTCCGGGTAATTCCAGCGGATCGCTTGCCGCACAGCTTGCGCATCTTTTTCTGACGGAAATTGTTGAACGGTCCGATTTTGGTATCGACCTTCATTCCGCCGCGGTGGACCGGGTTAATTTGCCGCAGGTCCGGGTGAATGAAGATGATGACGCCATCATGGAATTTGCCGAGGCCTTTGGAACGCCGATCATCCTGACATCGCCGCTTCGCGAGGGATCATTGCGCCAGGCGGGCAAGGAAGCCGAGGTGCCGATCCTGCTTTACGAAGCAGGCGAAGGACGCCGGTTTGATGAAATGTCGATCCGGGCCGGGGTATCGGGCGTTTTGCGCGTGATGCGCAAACTGGGCATGATTGCCGAACGGTCGATCCGCGAATCACGGGTTAAATCGTTTAAGTCATCGAGCAGTTATTGGGCGCGGGCACCGAAAGGCGGCATTTTGCGGACCTTTAACCAATGCGGTGACTTTGTGAATGAAGGCGATGTGATTGCCGCTGTTTCCGACCCGTTTGGCGTTAGCGATGTTGAAGTCGTGGCGCGCTATGCCGGGTTGATCATCGGGCGGACCAACCTTCCGATTATCAATCAGGGCGATGCATTATTTCATATTGCATCGATCAAACGATCATCGGAAGTGCAGGAACGCATGGACGCGATTGAAACCAACCTGCAATCCGATCCGTTGCTGGATGAAGACGAGATTATCTAGGGTCAGGACCCC
>TARA_R110000868_G_scaffold237132_2_pt1 | contig 72113 bp, 61 predicted proteins | sample TARA_R110000868 | Tara Oceans TARA_R110000868 (sample SAMEA4397489) | marine metagenome | biome: Polar Biome; feature: [SRF] surface water layer (ENVO:00010504); material: water (ENVO:00002006), including particulate matter (ENVO:01000060) such as... | depth 5 m | reverse complement strand
GGGAGGCGGGTGAGGGGGGGAGGGGGCGCTGCCCCCGCCTGCGGCCCCCCGGGGTATTTCGGGCCAGATGAAAGAGCCGGGGTCGCTCAGTGGCGGAACCGTTTGCGGTAGGTTCCCGGCGTGGTGGCGAGGTCGTCTTGCAGGCGGCGGTTGGCGGCGATCTGGGTGTCGGTCATCACGGTGACCTCCAGATCGGGCGAGGTGCCGCGCGGCAGGGCGATGACCTGGGCGATCGGGGTTCCGGCGGGCAGGGTGCCGGTGAAGTCGCGATCCAGCCAGAGGGCGGGGAAATGCACGTAGCCATCGCGGAAGAGGTCGCAGTCGACGACGCCCGAGAGGGTTCGGAAGGGCAGGTCTTCGCGGTTGAGGGGGTGGGTGAAGAGCAGGGATGTGCCCGGCGGGGTTTCCAGCGTCCAGAAGTTGATGAACTTGAGGATGGAGTTGACGGCGAGCGGGTAGGGGGCGCCCTTTGCCTGTTCGGGCAGGTGCAGCGCGATGGGCGCGCGTGAGAGGGCCGTGTCGGGCAGGACGGGCGGATCCCAGTCCCAGCTGACGGCGCCCCTGTCGAAGTGCAGGTCGGTGGCCAGGGGCATCATCAGGCCGAGCGAGAGGGCGTCGAGGAAGGGGGGGCAGTGTTTCAGCGTGCGCACCGGGTCGCCGTTCAGCGTATCTGCCGGGGTTTGCGCGGGCATGGTGCGCAGCCAGTCGGGCAGGGCGGCGCGGGCGGTCTGCGGTTCGGGCAGCAGCGCCGCCAGCGCGGGGTGGCAGCGGGCGATGATCCGGGGCGCGGGGGGGATGTCTGGCGTGCTCATGCCCTCTTTATGCCGCTTTCTTTTCGCGCGACAACAGGAAGGTATGGGCCAGGGCGGCCAGGACCGTGATGGCGATGATCACCGTGCCGATGGCGTTGATCACTGGCGGGTGTCCGTTGGGGTTGCGTCCCATGGCGCCGATTTCCGTGGCCAGGGTGCAGGCGCCGCCCTTGGCGAACATGGTGGTGTTGTAATTTTCGACGCTGGCCATGAAGGCGATGACACCGGCAGAGATCAGGGCCGGGGCGAGGTAGGGCAGCGTCAGGCGGCGAAAGACGCGCAAGGGAGAGGCGCCGAGATCGAGGGCCGCTTCCTCGAGTTCGACCGGCTGGCGTTGCAGGCGCGCCATCAGGATCAGCATCGGATAGCCCGCGATGAAGGTGGTCTGTGCCATGACGACGGTGAACAGGCCCGCGCTGACGCCGATCCGCCCCCAGAAGACCAGCGCGGAGAGGCCGAGCACGATGCCGGGCGCCAGCATCGGCGACAGTAGCACCCACCACAGCAGGCCCTGCGCGCGGGTGCGCCAGCGGGTCAGCAGGACCGCGCCGGCCAGGCCGAGCAGGAGCGACAGCGGCACCACGATGCCAGCCACGCGCAGCGAATTGCCCATGCAGCCGACAAGGCGGTCGCGATCGAGGGCGCGCAGCACCGGATCGGCGCGCAGGGCGTCGTCGGGCCACCAGAAGAAGGCGTACCATTTTCCGGTCAGCCCGTGCCATTCGGTGACGGTGGGGGGCGAGGCGTCGTTGAAGGACGAGATCACCATCAGCACCAGCGGCGCGAACATGAAGATCAGGAAGGCCCAGGTATAGGTGGTGAGCAAGCGGGTGGAGGTCATTGTGCGGGTCCGCCTTTGGGGCCGGGGCGGGCTGGGGAAGTGGGTACGGGCATGAGTGCGGGCGTCGTCGGCGGTGTTGCTGCGGGCGTGGGGGCGCGCGCCGCTGGCTGCGGAAGGCCAGTGGAGGCGGATCGGGGGGGCGGTGGGGCGAGGACTGCGACCGGTGGCGGTGCGGGTGACGGGGTTGGGGAAAGTGAAAGTGTCATTGCGCCCTCGCAAAGTCTTTCAGGCGGGTGCGCATCAGCCACATGAAGAGGGCCACGAGCAGCACGCAGATCAGGGTATAGCCAAAGGAATAGGCGGCGCCGACGTTGGCATTCGCGCTTTCGAAGAACTTGTTGTAGATCGTCTGGCTGAACCATTCGGCCTGCAATCCGCGTGAAATGATACGCGGTACCGAGAAGGCCCCGGCGCTGAGCATGAAGGTGGCGATGCAGCCGACGGCGATGCCCGGTTTCGCATGCGGAGCGATGACCCGCCAATGCAGCCGAAGCGGCGAGGCGCCGAGGTCACGGGCGGCGTCGATCTGGTTGCGGTCCAGCGTTGTCATGACGTTGTAGATCGGGAAGACCATGAACAGCACGTAGGTATAGACGATGACCACGAAGACGGTGCCGGGAAAGCGGTTGAACTGGATCGGTTCCGACACGAGGTGCGCGGCCCGGAGCAGGCCATTGATCAGGCCCTGGTTGTCGATGATGGTGGTCCAGGCGTAGATCCGCATCAGCTCGACGATGGCATAGGGGATGACCAGGCCGAGGAACAGCCACACTGCCTTGTCCGGTGGCGTGGCGAGGGCGACCTTGTAGGCGATGGGATAGCACAGCAGCAGCGCCAGCGCGGTTGCCAGCATGGCGAACCACAGCGTGCGCGTCAGCGTCACCAGGGCGAGGCGTTCGTAGGTTTGCCCGTCGCGTTCGAAGCGCAGGCCGATCAGGGTCATCAGGCGGTTGGACAGGCGCGCATCCTCGGCCTGCTGCCGATCCGGGGGGATCGGGATCAGGCGCGGCGCGGCGAGGGCCTGGAAATTGTCCATGGTGTAGGGGAAGGCCCTTGCCTCTTGCGCTTGCAGGCGGGTGGCCAGGGCCTGGGTCAGGGCGCTGATCTGGCGGGCCATGTCGATTTGTGCCGGGAGCGGGGCCGTCGCGTCGACCCGGAGGGTTTCGATGCCGTATTCGGTGTCGAGGTAGACCGGCGGCGCCTCGTCGTCTCGGCGCAGGCGCCAGTGGGTGTCGGCGCGATCACATTGCAGGATGTAGGGGCGGACCGGCGGTGTCGATGCCGTCGGGGCCGTGGTGCCGATCGCGGGGACGCTGAGCATTCCACCGATGGCGGGCACCGCGAGGTCACTGGATGTTGCACCTGATATTGCACCGGGTCCAGCAGTGGGGGCTGCATCGGGTTTTGTCCCCTGCATCGCCAGAAGCGCGGCGCAACTGCGTGCGTCGCGCGACATCTGCATCGCGATGGAGGAATCGAGCGCGCGTTTCGGTTGGGTCACGGCGCGTTCCAGCATCGTCAGCTGGGGCAGGATGATCAGCACCAGCGCCCAGGCCAGCGCGGCGACAAGGAACAGCGCGGTCAGGCCGACACCGTATCCGCGCAACATGCCCGTCATTGCGAGGCCAGCTCCTGGCCGGTGCGGGCCATCGGGCCTTCGGGCAGGATCAGGGCCGCATCGGGGGCAAAACCGATGCGGGCGGTTTGCCCGGCGTCATCGGCCTGGCCGAGATTGGACTGGTGCAACGCGATGGGCCGCCCATCGGCAGTGCGAAAGGTGAAATTGACGAACGCGCCTTCGAGGTCGCGACGCAGCAGGGTGACGTCGAAGGCATTGGGCAAATCCCCGAAGGCCATGCGTTCGGGCCGCACGAACAGGATCGCCGGCGTGCCGACCGGCAGGCCCGCCGGGTTCCGCCCCAGCAGCGCCCCCGCGGGCGTATCGATGCGCGCCATCCCGTCTCCGGTCCGGGTGATGCGCCCGTGAAAGGTGTTTCCTTCGCCCACGAAGGAGGCCACGAAAGCCGAGACCGGGCGCGAATAGATCTCGTCCCCGGTGCCGGTCTGTTCGATCACACCGGCATTCATCACCGCGATGCGGTCGGACATGGTCAGCGCCTCGCCCTGGTCATGGGTGATGTAGATGAAGGTCACGCCGGTCTTTTTCTGGATGTCGCGCAATTCGGTGCGCATGTGCTGGCGCAGCTTGAGGTCGAGCGCCGAGAGCGGTTCATCCAGCAGCAGAACCGCCGGTTCGACCGCCAGGGCACGGGCGATGGCGACACGCTGGCGCTGGCCGCCCGACAGGTCCGACGGCAGCTTGTCGCCCTGATCGCCCAGGGCGACCAGATCCAGCAGGCTCTGGGCCTGGTCACGGCGCTTGCGCCGGGGCATTCCACGCGCCTCGAGACCGAAGGCGACGTTTTCCCAGACCGGCATCAGGGGGAACAGCGCGAGGTTCTGAAAGATCAGGGCCGTCGGGCGGGCGTTCGGGCCGATCCCCCGCTGGTCCGCGCCGCCGATCAGGATGCGCCCGGCGCTGGGGGCGACAAACCCGGACACCGCGCGCAGGATCGTCGTCTTGCCACAGCCCGAGGGGCCGAGAATGGAGAAGAATTCGCCGGCGCGCACGTGCAGATCGGTCGGGTGCACGGCGGTATAGCCGTTGGGGTAGGTGATCGATACCCCTTCGAGCTGCACGTCACGACCGCGCATTTCCAGATCACGTGCCACTGGCGTTCCTTTTTTGAGGATCGTCCTGCGGGCAAAGCATCTGCGGGTCTTTTCCGATGCGGTGCCTGGCAGGGTCGAAATTGCAGGGTACAAAATTACGGGGTGGCACTTTGGTTTTGTGGTGGCCGTGCCGGGGGCTAACGGTGGGGAGCCGAGTGGCGGCAGGACGGTTTCGCCGCTGGGCAACCGGGGCGGCTGCGTGACCGCCCCGGTGATGTCGAATTGGCTGCCTGCCCGCGCGCCGTGCCGCGCCGTCGTCGGTGTCGGTGTCCCGTGCGTGAGGCCGGTTCTGTCAGACCGACGGACGTTCCAACGCACCGCGCGCAGTCATGGGCCGCCGTGTCGCGTCAGGCGTTGGTGACGATCTCGACCATCTCGTTGACGACGGGGCCGTAGAAGGGCGTATCGGACTGCCACCACCACATGTTGCTGAGAACCTCGGCGGTGTAGACGGCGTTGAACTGTGCCTTGAATTCATCCGTCGCGAAATCCGCGGCGCCCTGCACGGCCGAATTGTAGCCGGTGTTGTTGGCGAACATGCCGCCGACCTCGGGGGTGAGCATGAAGTTCATGAAGGCGACGGCCTGTTCGGTGTTCTCTGCCCCGCGCAGGATGCCGAAACTGTCGAGCCAGGTGATGATGCCCTCTTTCGGGGCGCGGTAGACATAGCTGGGGTTTTCGCGGTTCAGCAGCAGCCCCGTCGTGTCCCAGGTCTGGCCGATGATGCAGCCCGCGTCCTTGAAGGCGGCGGTCGCCTCGGTCGCGTTGTTCCAGAAGGCGCCGAAATGGTCCTTGCGGGCGACCATCCATTTGACGACTTCGCCGAACACGCGGCGCGCGTCCTCTTCTGACTTGTAGACATCGAGCATCCGGTTCGAGGCAACCTCGCCCGTCGCGTCGAGATAGAGGCCGACGCCGATAAGGGCCGATTTCTGCCGAAAGGCGGCCTTGCCCACGGTGGTGGGGCCGAACATGTCGCCATAGGACAGGTCGGCATCCGAAATGTCGAGCTGGTCCCGGTTCAGGGTGATCCCCTCGGTGCCCCAGTCGAAGGGCAGCACGACCTGTTCGCCGTTCTGCACACCACCGAGCGCGGCGCTATCGCGCACGAAGGCGGGGATCACCGCGTCGACGTTCACCGCGTCCGGAAGGGGGGCGAAATAGCATTCGCCGGAGTCATCGTAGTAGCTGGCGACATTGGTGATCGAGGGGAAGACGACATCGAAGCCCTTGCCACCATTGGCGCGCACGGTCGATTCCGCCTCGTCGTTGGACCCGAAGGTGGTCAGGTCGAGGGTGATGCCGGTATCGGCCTCGAACTTCTCGACGATATTGGGCTGGATATAATCCTGCCAGGCAAGCACCTTGACGCTGCCCGAGGAGGCGAGCGCATCATGGGCGCGCAGGATGACAGGTGCGGCGACGGCCCCTGCGGTCATTTTCAGTGCGGTTCTGCGATTGAATGTCATGATGGTCCCCCTGATTGTGAATGCCTTGAGCTTATCTGGCCGTGTTATGCGTTTTGCTTTTTGCGGTCCGCAGCAGACCGTGATCCGCGTATCGAGTTTGTGCATCCATTTGATGACGTTTTGTTGTCAGCTCGGCAAAGGCGTCGACGCGGGATGAATGCCGGGCGCTGGTGGCGCCCATGCCGATACATTTGCGCCAATCCCGCTGAGCGCCAAGCATTTTCTTGCACGCTTTGGTTGAATGGTCCGGGTCTGTGTTTGATGCGCGCGGGTGAGGCGCGGGTACGCGCACGCGCGGGGCGCCGCCGGGCTCGGGCCGCGCTGGCGTGTCAGAGCCCGAAGCTGTGCCCCGCATGAGCAATCCTGCCGCCGGACAATGTCAGCAGCGGCGCGGGGGCGCCACCTTCGGGCCAGTCGAGCAACACCAGGTCGGCGCGCGCGCCGGGTGCGATCCGGCCACGGTCGTGCAGCCCCAGGGCGACAGCGGGATTATGCGAGACCAGCTTCCACAGCTCCGACAGGACGGCGATGCCGTCGGCGCGCATCCTGGCCACGGCTGCCAGCATCGCGGGATAGAAGTAATCCGAGGCGAGGATATCGCACAGGCCCTGCTGTACCATGTCGCGGGCCGAGGGCGACCCGATGTGACTGGTGCCGCGCACCACGTTCGGCGCGCCGAAGACGATGAAATCACCCGCCTCGCGTGCTGCGCGGGCCACGGCGCGGCGCATGGGGAATTCGCTGATGGCCGCGCCGCGGTCGCGATAGAACCGGCGGGTTTCCAGCTGGGTGTCGTCATGCGACAGCATCGGCACCCCGGCGGCGCGCCCCGCCCGTGCCATGGCGTCGATCGCGGCGGGCACGTCGGGCCGCCGTTCCCAGATCCGCGTGATCAGCTGGACGTAATCATCGCGCGATACCCCCGAGCGTTGCGCGCGCGCCGTGATCTTTTGGGCAAAGGCGGCGCTGGTCGTGTCGGTCACCGGAAAGGCCGGATCGTGATCGAAGGGGCGGTCCTGCAAGGGCGTGTCGGGGTGCAGCAGGGCCATCGAGGTGTGGTCGTTGAAGGCCAGCGCGGGGCGGGGCGTCGTCGAAAGAGCCTGTTCGATCAGCGGGCGGGCCTCGAAACAGAACGTCTCCCACCTCAGTTGCAGGCGGTTGTCGACGCGCAGGCGCGGCGCGAGAGCGGCCATTTGATCGACGACCTGCCGGGCACGGGCGACCGAGCGCAGGCCCGGTTCCCACGACAGGGTCAAGGCGTGATAGGCGGTGGCGATGCCATTTCCCGCCAGCTGACGGTCGGTTTCCAGCAGCGCCAGGTCGAGGGGAAAGAACACCTCCGGGCGGGGCATGAGTTGTCGTTCGAAGGCATCGCCGTGGATATCGACCATGGCAGGTGCAAGGATCAGGCCGCTGGCGTCGATCACGCGCGCGCCGTCGCGGGGCCGGTCGAGACCGGTGATCAGGTCGCCTTCGGTCCGTACGGAACAGCGCACCATCCGGTCGGGCAGGATGACCTGCGCCCCCTGAAAGAGAAGGGCGGGCGTTTCGCCGGCGGTCTGGGTGTGCATCGGGGCCTCGTCCGGTCAGGTCCGGCATACGATAGGCGGCGGCTGCGGTCGGTGCAATGGCGAGCCGGGGGGTCTGAGAGGGCGGTTGCAGGGGCCGGTCCCGCCCGGGCTGTCGGTGCCGTAAGGGGGCGCATCGGTTCACGGGGCCTGCCGCCTGCGCTGCGGCACCTTTCGCGCGGCGGCTGTGCCTTTGGATGAGCAGGATGAAAAACCGCTGGATCAGTGGGGCGAAAAAAGTCACGCATCCGAGTAGCTGACTAATTTAGTCGGATTGACAATCCTGATAATATGAGTCAACTTTTGTCGCAGAGGGTGTGCTGCGGACAGGTCCGTCGGTGGCCCGATTTGAAATGTAACACGGACCCCTGCAAGGATGGCCCGCCGCATTGCTGCGGTTCCGGGGAGTTCGAGGGGCTGTTTCAGGGTTTCGCGGCTGGTGCGCCTTTGGGCGCCCCGGTCAGAGGCGATGAAACGGGGCTTGTCCCCCGCGTCGGCGGGAATGGAAGGAAAGATGCGATGATGTCCGAGAAAATCGACAGCCGGGTGGCCGTTCCAGCCATTCCGCAGCACGATGCAAATGAGCTGACCGGAGAGGGTACAACGGCGCAGATCATTCTGAACGATCAGATCTACACGTTGCGCATCACGCGCGCCGGCAAGTTGATTCTGACCAAGTAAGCCCGGGTCAGCGCCCGCCTTTTTGAATGGGCGCGGTGTGGTGTTGATCAAACGGCTGCCGGGTAATCGGGCGCAGCCCACCGGGCTGAGTCACCCGGGGGTCAGGCAAACAACAGGTCGGGATGGCCTGAGCAAACCGCCGAAAATTTCGGCGGTTTTGCCGTGCCCGGCTGATGCTGAGGGGGGGGCGGCGATGTGTGGGCCTCGGGCACTGTCCGCCTGGGCTTTGCAGGGTTGGGCCTTGCAGGTTCAAGCCGTGTCACCGTATGTCGGAAAATGGGCGCCCGATGTGTGGGGATGCTGGGCAAGGCCGCCTTTGCGTGGCACACAGGGCGCATGATCCAGAAACTGGAAATGCTGATAGCCCTGGCGCGCGAGCAGCACTTTGGCCGCGCGGCTGAAAGCATTGGCGTGACGCAACCGTCACTGTCGACCGGTATCAAGCAACTTGAGGCACAGCTGGGGGTCAAGCTGGTGCTGCGCGGGTCGCGTTTCGGCGGCCTCACCCCCGAGGGGCAGCGCACCCTGGTCTGGGCGCGCCAGATCGTCGGGGATGCGCGGCGCCTGCGCGAGGAAATGCGATTTTCCCGCGAGGGGCTGTCGGGGCATCTGCGTATCGCGGTTATTCCGACGGCACTGACATGGGCATCGCGGCTGGCGTCGGGTTTTGGCGTGGCGCATCCGAACGTGAATTTCACGGTGCTGAGCCGCAATTCGGCCGATATCCTGACCATGCTGGAAAACTTCGATGTCGATGCGGGCATTTCCTATCTGGACAACGAGCCGCTTGGGCATGTGTCGCGCGCCTTTCTGTATCGCGAAACCTATGCGGTGATCTGCCGCCCTGAACATGCGCTGGCCCGGCGCGACAGGATTGCCTGGCGCGACCTGGCGGACGAGGCGCTGTGCCTGCTGACGCCCGACATGCAGAACCGGCGGATCATCAATCGCGCCTTCATGCAGGCGGGACTGGCGCCGGTGGCGCGGTTGGAATCGAATTCGACCGTCGTCCTGGCGACCCAGGTCGAACAGGCGGGCATGGTGACGGTGCTGCCGGACCACCTGGCCGCCTTTCTGGTCGCCGGGCGGGACCTGGTGATGGTGCCGGTTGAAACGGGGGAGCCGGGGCCCTCGGTCGGTCTGATCGCACCATACCAGGAGCCGCATACCCCCGTGATCGAGGCCCTGCTGACCGAAGCGGGGCGCGTGGCAGAAGGTCAATAGCCTTTGTCTATCGTTTGACGGATATTCGATATTGATTGGAGATGGAGCATGCGCCAAACCGCAGGTCTAGCCAGCGAGGGGAGGACGCCATGCACCCGCAGCCATCTGAAGAGGAGATCCGGCCCGTCGTGCAGGCGCATCTGCACCTTGAGGGGCCGTTGCTGCCGATCCTGCACGACCTTCAAGCGCGGTTCGGTTTCATCCCCGAGGCGGCGACCCGCGTGATGGCCGAGGCGCTGAACCTGAGCGTCGCGGAGGTGATCGGGGTGATCAGCTTTTACCATGATTTCCGCAAGGCGCCTGCCGGGCGGCATGTGTTGAAGCTGTGTCGGGCCGAGGCCTGCCAGTCTGTCGGATCCGACGCGCTGGCGGCGTCGCTGCTGGGCAAGCTGGGGGTGGACTGGCACGGTACCACCCCGGACGGCAGGATCACGGTCGAGCCGGTCTATTGCCTTGGCCTGTGTGCCTGCGGGCCGGCGCTGATGCTGGATGGCGTGGGGCATGGCCGGGTCGATGCACCCGGGGCCATCGCCATTCTGGAGGAGGCGGGGGTATGAAGATCTATGTTTCGCGTGACAGCGCCGCGAAAGCGGTCGGGGCCGAGCGGGTCGTTGCGGCCTTGCGGGCCGAGCTGGCGGCGCAGGGCGTCGAGGCCGAGATCATCCGCACCGGTTCGCGCGGCATGGTCTGGCTGGAGCCGCTGGTTGAGGTGGATCGCGGGCTGGGGCGCATGGCCTATGGGCCGGTCGCGCCCGGCGATGTCGCCGGGGTGCTGGAGGGATCGGCGGAAAGCCTGGGCCTGACCGAGGAGATCCCGTTTTTCGCCCGTCAGACCCGGCTGACATTTGCGCGCTGCGGCGTGACCGACCCGCTGTGCCTGCGCGACTACGAGGCGCATGGCGGCCTGGCGGGGCTGCGACGGGCCCTGGCGATGAGCGGCGATGAGATCGTCGCGGAGGTAACCGCCTCGGGGCTGCGCGGGCGCGGCGGGGCGGGTTTTCCCACGGGGATCAAGTGGAACACGGTGCGCCAGGCCGAGGCGGAGCAGAAATATATCGTCTGCAATGCGGATGAGGGCGACAGCGGCACCTTCGCCGACCGGATGATCATGGAAGGCGATCCCTTCACGCTGATCGAGGGGATGGTGATTGCGGGCCTCGGGGTCGGGGCGGGCCGGGGCTATGTCTACCTGCGCTCGGAATACCCCGATGCGATTGCGGTGATGAACGAGGCGGTGGCGCTGGCGCGTGCCGCCGGGGTGCTGGGCGCGGATGTGCTCGGATCAGGCCGGTCGTTCGACATGGAGATCCGCAGTGGCGCCGGAGCCTATGTCTGTGGCGAGGAAACCAGCCTGCTGAATTCGCTGGAGGGCAAGCGCGGGGTGGTGCGGGCGAAGCCGCCGCTGCCGGCGCTGGAAGGTTTCCTGGGGCGGCCGACCGTTGTGAACAACGTGATTTCCCTGGCGACGGTGCCGGTGATCTTCGAGAAGGGGGCGGCGTTCTATGCGGCCTTCGGATTGGGGCGGTCGAAGGGGACGATCCCGGTGCAGATCGCGGGCAACGTGGCGCGCGGCGGGCTGTTCGAGACTGCTTTCGGGATGCCTCTGGGCGCGCTGGTCGACGAGGTGGCGGGGGGCACTGCCAGCGGCAGGCCGGTGAAGGCGGTGCAGATCGGCGGCCCGCTGGGGGCGTATTTCGGGCGCGACAAGTTCGAGACGCCATTCGGGTACGAGGATTTCGACGGGCAGGGCGGGTTGATCGGCCACGCCGGGTTGGTGGTGTTTGACGAATCCGCCGACATGCTGAAGATGGCGCGGTTCGCGATGGAATTCTGCGCCGTGGAGAGTTGCGGCAAATGCACGCCCTGCCGGATCGGCGCGGTGCGCGGGGTCGAGACGATCGACCGCATCGCGGGCGGCGACGCGGCGGCGGTGACGGTGCTGAGCGACCTGTGCGAGGTGATGAAGGATGGCTCTCTCTGCGCGCTCGGGGGGTTCACGCCATATCCGGTGCTGTCGGCGTTGCGGGGCTTTCCCGAGGACTTCGCAGGCGTGCGGGAGGCGGCGGAATGAGGGGCGAGGGTGCAGGGACAGGGGGCGCTGCCCCCGTCGCAGCGGCGCTGCGACTCCCCCGGGGTATTTTCGGCCAGATGAGCGAGCCGGGCGCGATGAAACCTGGGCCGAAGCGACTTGGGCCGACGAAACTTGGGCCGACGAAACTGGGGCCGACGAAACTTGGGCCAGCGTGGGGAGGGTGTGATGGGTGAGCGCGTGACGGGACCGGCCTCTTATTTTCCGTCGATCGAGAAGGCCTATGGGCAACCGATTGAACATTGGAAGGCGATCATTCGCGAGCACCTCGACCGCAAGCACATGGAGATCGTGTCGGTGCTGAAGAGCGAGCACGGGTTGGGGCATGGGCATGCCAATGCGCTGGTGGCGCATGAGCTGGCCGAGCAGAGAAAGGCATCCGAGGCATGAAGGATTTCATCATTCCCGGGGAGGATACCGACAGGGGCACGCCCGCGAAAAGCGGCGCGCCGGTGACGCTGGTCGTGGATGGTATCGAGGTGACGGTGCCGGAGGGGACGAGCGTGATGCGGGCCGCGTCCGAGGCCGGGATCCAGGTGCCAAAGCTGTGTGCGACGGATAGCCTGGAGGCCTTTGGGTCGTGCCGCTTGTGCGTCGTGGAGATCGAGGGGAGGCGGGGGACGCCGGCCTCTTGCACCACGCCGGTCGCGGCGGGCATGGTGGTGACGACCCGCAGCGAGAAGGTTCAGAAGATCCGGCGCGGGGTGATGGAGCTGTATATTTCGGATCACCCGCTGGACTGTCTGACCTGTTCGGCCAATGGCGATTGCGAATTGCAGGACATGGCCGGCGCGGTGGGGCTGCGCGAGGTGCGCTATGGGCCGGGCGAGACCCATTTCGAGGTGCGCAGCGGGGGCGACGCGAATGCGCGCTATATCCCGAAGGACGACAGCAATCCCTATTTCACCTATGATCCGGCGAAGTGCATCGTGTGCAATCGCTGTGTGCGGGCCTGTGAAGAGGTGCAGGGGACCTTCGCGCTGACCATAGAGGGGCGGGGGTTCGACAGCCGTGTGTCGGTCGGGGCGCCGAATTTCCTGGAGAGCGACTGCGTGAGTTGCGGGGCCTGTGTGCAGGCCTGTCCGACGGCGACCTTGCAGGAAAAGAGCGTGATCGAGATCGGCACCCCGGAACGCTCGGTCATCACGACCTGTGCCTATTGCGGGGTCGGGTGTTCGTTCAAGGCCGAGCTGAGCGGTGATCAGCTGGTGCGGATGGTGCCGTGGAAGCACGGCAAGGCGAACCGGGGGCACAGCTGTGTCAAGGGGCGCTTTGCCTATGGTTACGCGATGCACCAGGATCGCATCCTGTCCCCGATGATCCGCGACAGGATCACCGACCCCTGGCGCGAGGTGAGCTGGGAGGAGGCGATGTCCTTTGCCGCCCGCAGGATGCGCGGTTTGCAAGAGCAGTACGGGAAGAATTCGATCGGCGTGATCACGTCGAGCCGCTGCACCAATGAAGAGACATATCTGGTGCAGAAACTGACGCGGGCGGTGTTTGGCAACAACAACACCGACACCTGCGCGCGGGTGTGCCATTCTCCGACCGGCTATGGCCTGGGGCAGACCTTTGGCACAAGCGCGGGGACACAGGATTTCGACAGCGTCGAGCATACGGATGTCGTGGTCGTCATCGGCGCGAACCCGACGGATGGCCATCCGGTGTTTGCCAGCCGGTTGAAGAAGCGGCTGCGGGCGGGGGCAAAGCTGATCGTGATCGACCCGCGGCGGATCGATCTGGTGCGTTCGGCCCATGTCAGCGCGGCGCATCATCTGGCCTTGCGGCCCGGCACCAATGTGGCCGTGGTCAGCGCGATGGCGCATGTGATCGTCACCGAGGGTCTGGCGGCGGAGGAGTATATCCGCGAGCGCTGCGACTGGGAGGAATACCTGGCCTACAGCGATTTCATCCGCGACCCGAGGCATTCGCCCGAGGCGACGGAGATGTTGACCGGGGTGCCTGCGGCAGAGCTGCGGGCGGCGGCGCGGGCCTTTGCGACCGGTGGCAATGGCGCGATCTACTATGGGCTGGGGGTGACGGAGCATAGCCAGGGGTCAACCACCGTCATGGGGATTGCCAATCTGGCGATGCTGACCGGCAATGTCGGGCGCAAGGGTGTCGGGGTGAACCCGCTGCGCGGGCAGAACAACGTCCAGGGGTCCTGCGACATGGGCTCGTTCCCGCATGAGCTGCCCGGATATCGCCATGTGAAGGGTGCCGAGGTGCGCGCGATTTTCGAGCAGGCCTGGGGCGTCGAGATCGACCCGGAGCCGGGTCTGCGCATCCCCAACATGCTGGACGCGGCGGTGATGGGCACGTTCAAGGGGCTTTATTGTCAGGGCGAGGATATTCTTCAGTCTGACCCCGACACCAAGCATGTCGCGGCGGGGCTGGCGGCGATGGAATGCGTCATCGTCCATGACCTATTCCTGAACGAGACGGCGAATTACGCCCATGTGTTCCTGCCGGGGTCGTCCTTCCTGGAGAAGGACGGGACGTTCACCAATGCCGAGCGTCGCATCAATCGGGTGCGTCGGGTGATGGCACCAAAGAACGGCTATGAGGATTGGGAGGTCACGCAACTGCTGGCGAATGCCATGGGCGCGAACTGGCGCTATACGCATCCGTCGCAGATCATGGCCGAGATTGCGTTGACGACGCCCAGCTTTGCGGGCGTGACCTACGAGGTGCTGGAGGAGAAAGGCAGCGTCCAGTGGCCCTGCAACGAGGCCCACCCGGATGGCACGCCCCTGATGCATGTGGACGGGTTCGTGCGTGGCAAGGGGCGGTTCATTGTCACTGAATACGTCGCAACGGATGAAAAGACCGGGCCTCGTTTCCCGCTGCTGCTGACGACGGGACGCATCCTGAGCCAGTACAACGTCGGCGCGCAGACGCGGCGCACCGAGAACGTCGCCTGGCATGACGAGGATGTGCTGGAGATCCACCCGCACGACGCCGAGGTGCGGGGCCTGAAGGATCGCGACTGGGTGCGCCTTGCCTCGCGCGCTGGCGAAACCAGCCTGCGCGCAAAGGTCACCGATCGGGTCAGCCCGGGCGTTGTCTATACCACCTTCCACCACCCGGATACTCAGGCCAACGTGATCACCACCGATTTCAGCGACTGGGCGACCAATTGCCCGGAGTTCAAGGTGACTGCGGTGCAGGTCAGCCAGTCGAACGGGCCATCCGACTGGCAAGAGGGCTATGCCGCCCATGCCGAGCGGGCGCGGCGCATCCTGCCGGCGGCAGAGTGATGCCGTCGCCGGTGATCAGCGTTGAGGGGCGCGCGATTGGCGCAGACGGGGGGCATGGCATCAACCGGGCGCTGCCCGAGGAGTGGCCCGTCGCGCTGGTCTATGACGGCTCCACGCAGGCGGTGATGATGTGCACGCCGCAGGATCTGTCGGATTTCGCGCTTGGGTTCTCGCTGACAGAGGGGTTCGTCGAGGGCGTGGGTGATATCCGCGATTTCGAGTTGGTGGAGCATGAGACCGGCAGCGAAGCGCGGTTCTGGCTGGCACCTGAGCGGGCAGAGGCGGTGGCGCGCCGTCGCCGTGCCATGGCAGGGCCGGTGGGGTGCGGTCTGTGCGGCATCGATTCGCTGAGCGAGGCGGTGCGAGCGTTGCCGCATGTGGCACCGGGCGGGCCGGAGTTCACGCGGTCGCAGATTCTGGACGCGGTGGCGGCGTTGCGCGATCAGCAGCCGCTGCATGACAGGACGCGGGCGATTCATGCCGCGGGCTTTGTCCAGCCGGGCGCCGGGCTGGTTCTGGTGCGCGAGGATGTCGGCCGGCACAACGCGCTGGACAAGCTGATCGGCGCGCTGATCGTGGCAGAGATCGATCCTGCGTCAGGTGCCTTCGTGATGACCAGCAGGTTGTCGGTCGAACTGGTGCAGAAGGCAGCGATGGTGGGCTGTCCGGCGATCATCGCGGTGTCCGCGCCGACCGCCCATGCCGTTCGCCTGGCAAAGGGGGCGGGGATCACACTGGTCGCCTTTGCCCGTGGCCAGGGGTTTGACCTGTTTTCCCACCCGGAACGGATTTTGAGCGGAGCCAGTGATGTCGCCTGAGAAAATGGTCATGATGGCCAACCAGATTGCCACGTTCTTTCGCAGTCAGCCGGGAGACGACCAGCCTGAACGGATTGCCGAACATCTGAATGATTTCTGGGCGCCCCGGATGCGGGCGCAGTTCCTGGCCCATGTCCGCGATGGGGGGCAAGGGTGCGATCCGCTGGTGGTGCGTGCGGCGGCCCATGTGCGCGCCCCCGTCGTTCGCGCCGACTGAGCGGAAACGGCGATCGTCCGCACCCCGGAAACGGTCCGGGCATATCGCGATGCAAGCGCAGGGAGCCGCGCCTGCCACCGCGGGCAGGTGATGCCAGGGGGAGGCGATAGCGTGCCGGTTCAGCTGGCGCCTGCCTTTCCCTGTGACGCATACCTTTTGCCCGGACGCGACAGCCTGGTCGCCCGGGTCTGCTGCATTTCGCCGGGGCAATCTGGCGATGCCCTTCGAACCAGGTTTGCGCGGGCTGCCCTCCCTCAGAATGTTTTGCCCGTGAAACTTGCGATAGCATATGGCAGTTCGGGCGGATTGATGGGTTACCAAAATACTCGGGATTGACTTAGCTGATCTTTTTAGTCAGAAAAGTCGGGACCACGGGAGAGACCCATGTTTTGCCAGCCCGGCCTTTGCCAGATCAAGCCACCGTTGCCGCGCGACGTCGCCCGCTGCCGGGCAGGTCGCGTCGGCAAAGCGTCGCGGGAGGTCCTGTCGTGAAGCCGGAACGCGGAGCCGAGCCTGTCGCGACGATCGCGGCCCTGCCTTTTCACGAGGTGCTGTTGATCGGGGCGCTGCGCGCGCGATGCGACGGGCCGGACGAGATGGCAATATTCGCAACGGAACTGGCCGCGCTTTACGGCGAAGGCGGCGCGGCACGCCTGCTGGACCGGCTGGATGAGTTCCTGGGGCTGACCCTGCGCCACGTCCGCCGCCCGGTGATGCGGCACGGCCAGAAATGTTCCTGTGTTGGCGCGGACGAGGCCGTGCTGGCGCATCTCGTGACGATTTCGACCAGCGGCGACCGCGAGGATGCCATGTTGATGGCCTGCCTGCTGGTGCGCGCCGATGTGGCGCCGATCGTCGTATCGCTGGCGCAGACACTTGGGCTGGAGTTGCTTCGCACTGCCCCGGTAGCGCCCCGTTTTCCCGCCATGCCGTCGGAGACATTGCACTGATGGCACGACCAGACCTGAATACTGACCCGGAAGGACCCTCCATGACACGCAAGATCTATGCCGCTGCGACAGCAATCGCTATTGCGACGACACCGGCCTATGCCGCCAACGAGGCGGTCGACCAGGCAGACGTGCTGGACACCTACGCAGACATCGCGGCAGCAGCCTACGGCGATTCCCTGACCACCGCCCAGGCGTTGCAGGCCGCGGTCGAGGCGCTGATTTCGGACCCGTCCGCAGAAACCCTGGACGCTGCGAAAGCGGCATGGAAAGAGGCCCGCGTGCCTTATCAGCAATCCGAGGTGTTTCGGTTCGGCAACCCGATCGTCGATGACTGGGAGGGCAAGGTGAACGCCTGGCCGCTGGACGAGGGGCTGATCGATTATGTCGATGGATCCTACGGCGGGGCGACGGATGAAAACCAGTATGCCGTGCTGAACGTGGTGGCCAATCCGACCTTCACGCTGTCGGGCGAAGAGGTGGACGCGAGCGAGATCACCCCTGATCTGCTGGAAAATACGTTGCAGGAAGCGGATGGTGTCGAATCAAACGTCGCAACCGGCTATCACGCCATCGAATTCTTGCTGTGGGGACAGGACCTGAACGGGACGGACAAGGGCGCTGGCGCCCGTCCCTGGACGGATTATGCCACGGGCGAGGCTTGCACCAACGACAATTGCGACCGTCGTGGCGCCTATCTGAAGGCGGCGACCGATCTGCTGGTCAGCGATCTGGAGTACATGGCAGCGCAATGGGGCGACACGGGGGACGCACGCAAGACGCTGATGGACGATCCCGACGCCGGTGTGGCGGCCATCCTGACCGGCATGGGCAGCCTGTCCTACGGCGAGCAGGCGGGCGAGCGGATGAAGCTGGGCGTTTTGCTGAACGACCCCGAGGAAGAACACGATTGCTTCTCGGACAATACCTACAACAGCCATTTCTATGACGGGCTTGGCGTGCACAATGTCTACTACGGGCAATATGTCGGTGTTGACGGTCGCGTCGTTTCGGGGGCGTCGGTGTCCGATCTGGTGGCGGCCGCCGACCCAGAGGTCGACGCGGCCCTGAAGGCCGATCTCGACAAGACGATGTTCAAGCTGATGGCGATCAAGGTCGCGGCAGAAGGTGGCTTCAGCTACGACATGATGCTGGCGCGCGGAAATGAGCAGGGCGAGGCGCTGATCATGGGCGCGGTGGATGCGCTGGTGCAGCAGACCCGCGGGATCGAACGCGCCGTTTCGGCGCTGAACCTGGATGACATCGGGTTCGAAGGTTCGGACAGCCTGGATAACCCCGACGCGGTTTTCCAGTAAGACAAAACGATCCGGGCGGCGGCGCGGTGTCGTTGCCCGGTTCCTGAACACAGCGGTCGACGCGGTATTGCAAACCGTCGACCGGGACATGACGGGAAGGACGAAAACATGATGGTATGTCACTGCATGGCGATCAGCGACCGCGATATTCGCGCCGCGGTCGACTGGATGCGCGCCTCGGATCCCGACACCATCATTACCCCCGGCAAGGTGTACCGCGCCTTGGGCAAGAAGGCCGAATGTGGCGGCTGTCTGCCAGTTTTCATGGACACCATGCGTCAATGCGATAGTTTCGAAGTACCGGAAATTCTGCGCGGCCTACGTCGCGCGACGGGAAAGGAGACATTGGATGAAAGGCGACGCAAAGGTCATTGAGTACCTCAACGCAGCGCTGCGGAGCGAGCTGACGGCGGTCAATCAATACTGGCTGCACTATCGGCTTCAGGAAGACTGGGGATACGGCAAGATCGCAGCGAAGTCGCGGGCAGAGAGCATCGAAGAGATGCACCATGCCGACAAGCTCGTCGTGCGAATCATCTTCCTCGAAGGGCACCCGAACCTGCAAAAGCTGGACAGCCTGCGGATCGGTCAGACATTGAAAGAAACGCTCGAGGCGGATCTGGCGGCCGAGCATGAGGCCCGCAGCCTGTACAAGGAAGCGCGCGAGCATTGCGAAAAGGTTGGCGATTACGTCACCAAGAACCTGTTCGAAGAGCTGATGGCGGATGAAGAGGGTCACATCGACTATCTTGAAACGCAGATCGACCTGTTCGAGACGCTGGGCGCCGAGAAATACGGCCTGCTCAACGCCACGTCGGCGGACCAGGCCGAATAGGTCGCGGTTGCCTTGTCTGTCGGGCCGCAAGGGTGGCCTGACAGAAAGCCGCAGCGGGTTGGCGATAATTCCGATTGAATTGCTAGGGTACAAGTGGCAGTCCGGCAGCACCGGAGATACGCCAATATGATTATTCGACATGCCCGCCCTGACATGGCCCCAGTTCTCGCTGAGCTTGTCCCTGTTGGCCGCGTTGCCTTTGTCCGCACCATATCCGTCTTTGCCGTCGCGGTCTGCATGGCATCCGGGCCGGCACTGGGGCGCGACATCACCGCACCTTTCCTCGACACCGTTCCGCGCAGCACGAAAGAACAGAAGCGGATCGAGGGCGCGGTCGCGCCGACAACCGATTTCACCGCGCCTGAACGATTTGAAACCAATCCCGGTGGCGCCGCGACCACGCGCGCGCGCACTGACGCGGACGCTTTTTCGCAAAGCTCGGCCAATATTTCGTTCGAACGGGAGCTGGATTTCAAGGTCGGCAACGGTTTGTTCAAGAAACTCTGGGTCTCTTCGCCGTCTTCGACATTGGCCTCCGATGGGCTGGGTCCGCTTTACAATGCACGGTCCTGCCAGCGGTGCCACCTCAAGGATGGTCGGGGCCATGTTCCCGAAGGCCCGGACGACGATGCCGTTTCGATGTTCCTGCGCATCTCGGTTCCGGCTGACGAAACCGAACCGATGAGCGAGATCGAGGCGTTCCTGCTCTCTGCCGGACAGGGCGGCGCGCGGACGCGGCCCGATCCCGTGTATGGCGGTCAATTGCAGGATTTCGGCGTTGCGGGCCAGGTAGCGGAATACAAGCTGGGCGTCGACTGGGAGGAGGTCCCGGTCGAGATGGCGGGCGGCGAGACCGCAACCCTGCGCAAGCCGACCTGGCGCGCCGACGATCTGGGCTATGGGCCGCTGGCGCCGGGGGCGATGCTGAGCCCACGGGTTGCGCCACAGATGATCGGACTGGGCCTGCTTGAGGCGATCCCCGCGCAGGACATCCTGGCCCATGCCGACCCAGACGATGCGGATGGCGACGGCATTTCCGGCAAGCCGCAGATTGTCTGGTCGTTCGAACATGACCGCCCCTTGCTGGGCCGCTTTGGCTACAAGGCAGGTGCCCCGACGATCCGAGAGCAGTCCGCCGCGGCATTTTCCGGCGATATCGGTATCTCGACCCCGATCTTTGGCGATCCTTGGGGGGATTGTACCGAAGCCGAGACCGCGTGCCGCAGCGCACCGCATGGCGACGGTGACGCGCGCGGCACCGAGATCGACAGCGAAGGCCTGGAACTGGTCACCTTCTACAGCCGCAACCTGGCTGTTCCCGAACGCCGCCAGGTTGGCGCGCCGGATGTCCTGCGCGGCAAGCAGGTGTTCTATGAGGCCAATTGCACGGCCTGCCACATTCCCAAATTCGTGACCGCGCGGCTGAAGGACCAGCCCGAGCAGAGCTTTCAGCTGATCTGGCCCTACACGGATCTGCTGTTGCACGACATGGGCGAGGGTCTGGCCGACAACCGCCCCGAAGGGCGCGCAACGGGGCAGGAGTGGCGTACCGCGCCGTTGTGGGGTATCGGTCTGGCACGGCAGGTCAGCGGCAACAGCAGCTATCTGCACGACGGTCGTGCCCGGTCGTTGCTGGAGGCCGTTCTGTGGCACGGCGGCGAAGCCCAGGCGGCACGCGATCATGTCGTCGGTCTGCCCCCCGAAGACCGCGCCGCCCTTGTCACCTACCTGGAGAGCCTTTGATGCGTCCGACGACCCTGACTGCCCGTTTTCTGTCCGCCGCATGTCTGAGCGCCGGTCTGACATGGGCGGCTTTGCCTGCCCATGCCGGGCTGGACGAGGTGATCGAGCTGCATATCCTGCCGGGCACCGCCGATTTTGCCGATGCGACCCGCCGGTTGTCGGATGCGGCCAGTGCGGATTGTCGGCCTGACGCGGTGCAATCGCCCTATAACGCCGCCTTCGATGCCTGGATGGAAATTTCGCATCTGCGCTTTGGCCCCCTGGAAAAGAATGGGCGGATCAACGCCATCGCCTTCTGGCCGGATGCCAAGGGTTTTATCGGGCGCAGCCTTGGCGGCCTGATTGCCGATCAGGACCCGATTGTGAACCACCCGCAGGATTTCGGCGACGTCTCGGTCGCGGCACGCGGCCTGTTCGCGCTGGAAATGCTGCTCTATGATCCGCAATATGCCGATTACGACGCTGACAGCTATACCTGCCGGCTGGTGCAGGCGATCAGTGTTGATCTGGCGCGCATGGCGGACGGCATCGACGCCGATTGGCGCACGACACAGGCCCCCGAGATGCGCAGCGCGGGGCAGGACGGCAACACCACCTATCTGTCCCGCGACGAGGTTACGCAGGCGCTCTACACGGCGCTGCTGGCAGGGTTGGAATTCACCGCCGATCAGCGCATAGGTCGCCCGCTTGGTACATTTGATCGACCCCGTCCGGCCCGGGCGGAGGCACGGCGCAGCGACCGGTCCTTGCGCAACGTCGTCCTGTCCCTTGAGGCGCTGCGCGATCTCAGCGGCGCATTGGCCGATGTTGCGATTCCCGTCACCGAAGCGGCCTTCGACACGGCCCTGGCCGAGGCCGGGGAGCTGAACGATCCGGTCTTCGCCGGCGTCGGCGACCCGACGGGACGCCTGAAGGTCGAGATCGTGCAGCAACGCATCCAAGCGGTGCGACGCGCGGTCGAGGGGGAAATCGGTGCAGCGCTTGGTGTGACTGCGGGGTTCAATTCGGCAGACGGAGACTGAGGGATGACAACACGACGTGGATTTCTTGCTGCGATGATGGCCAGTGCCGTCGTGCCCTCGCTCAGCTGGGCCGACGCCGGCAATCCGAGTTTCCTGGCGGCCGCGAAAGAAGCCGATGGGGGCTATGCCCTGTTCGGATTGGACGGTGAGGGCGCGGATCTGTTTCGCGTGGGGTTGCCGGCGCGGGGCCACGCGGGGGTCGCGCACCCCCATGCGCCCGAAGCCGTTGCCTTTGCCCGCCGGCCGGGTACCTTCGCGTTGGTGATCGATTGCGTCAGCGGCAAGGTAATCAAGGAACTGCACTCTCCCAAGGGTCGGCATTTTTACGGGCATGGCACCTTCGTGGCCGACGGCGATATCCTGTGCACTGCGGAAAACGACTTCGATACGGTCAACGGTGTGATCGGCCTGTGGTCACGCTCCGAAGGGTATCGGCGCGTTGGTGAAATCCCATCTCATGGCCTGGGCCCGCACGAAATTCTGACACTAACGGATGACCTGCTGGTAATTGCGAATGGCGGTATTGAAACGCATCCCGACCATGGTCGCGACAAGCTGAACATCCCGACGATGCAACCGAGCCTGACCTATGTGACGCCCGATGGCGTCTTGCGCGACAAGGTCGAACTGCCGCCGGAACTGCACAAGAATTCGATCCGTCACATCGCCGCGCGGGACGATGGGCTGGTCGGGTTCGCGATGCAGTGGCAGGGAGAGCCGAGCGACGCGGTGCCGTTGCTGGGGCTGCACCGGCTGGGCGCTGGCCCGGCCCGACTGGCACAGGCCGATCTGGGGGAACAACTCGCGATGCAGGGATACGCGGGCAGCGTGGCATTTTCCGGCGATGATGCGCATGTGGGAATCACGTCACCCGTGGGCGGTCGGCTGCATATCTTTTCCGCCGAGGGCGACCTGGGCACCGTGCACAGGCGCGCCGACATCTGTGGCCTTGCGCGCGGGCCCCGCGGGTTCATGGCCACGGATGGGCAGGGCGGCATCTGGCATGCCGACAGCGAGACCTTCTCGCCCCTGCACCGCGCGTCGCGCAACTGGGATAATCATGTCGTCGCGCTCTGATGGCGGCACGCTGACACGCGGCGCGCCATGTCCCTGCGCGTAACAGGTCCCCAGAATGCGAAACGGGCGCGATGGCCTTCGCGCCCGTCATGTTTTTCTCCGGAGTCTGGTTTTTCTCTGGGGTCTGGTTTTTCTTTGGGGTCTGGTTTTTCTTTGGGGTCTGGCCGCCCATCGATGGCGGTATCTGCAACATGCGTTGCATCATGAACTTGCCGGCCGGGCCAACCCATACAGCGCCTGGTCCAGTATCTTGTCGGAAAACACCGCAGGGTCATGGCCTTCGCCGTCATTGGCGCCTTCCTCCAGATGCCAGGACAGCATCCAGTTGATCGAGCCGAAGAAGTAGCCCGTTGCAGCCCTCGGGTCGAGCCGCCGCAGATTGCCGTCCTCCATTGCACCATCCAGAAGACCCTGCATGTAGTCGTGCAGCGCATCTCGTCGCGCCAGCAACGCGGTCTGCATGTTCTGCGGCAAGGCACGGATATTCGCCGTTGTCGTGAACGCACCGGATTGCTCGATCGCCAGCTGCGTGAACCGGCGATAGTAGAGGCAGAACCGTTCATAGTCGCTGCCGTCCATTTCTTCGGCCTCGGCGCGTGCCTGCTCACCACAGGCAAAGCTGACCTGGAGACAATCGTACAGCAACTCCTCCTTGTTGCGGAAGTAGTAATACAGCGCGGTCTTGGTCACGCCGATACGATCCGCAATCTCGTCAAGCGATGTTGCGTGATAGCCTTTTTCGTTGAACAGACGCGAGGCGACCCGCAGGGCCGCACGTCGCTTCTGCTCACGTATCTGTTGTCGTGTGGCGACTTCGCCATTCCAGTTGACCATTTTTTCCTCAACCATTTCTCGTGTGCATCACCGCCTTTCGGCGGCCGATCCGGGCGTGTGTCAAAGGTGCCGGACCTGTTTCGCGTTGGAGAATAAACCGCCCCTCGGGGGCTTTTGTTCCGGTTATGCCCTGCCGGCCCCGGCCACCGGAGAGGCGCGAGGCCCCCCTTTGGCATAGCGGCCTGCCGCCAAAACGGGGCATTTATATGGTTGATTTGTTTGCATAAAGTTAAATGCAGGCGAGAATCCGCTTTCGTCCCGGATCGCCTCGGGGATCAAGGGCGCAGGCACTTGCAAATGTGCCCCTTTTCGCGCGGCTCCCAAGCATTTTACCGTCAGATCAGGGCGTGCTTTCGACCTGCGGGACACCGTCTGAACCGAACGATCAGATATTAAACCACCCGGTCCAGCTGCTGATCGAACCGTATGCCCAGTCAAGGCGTCCGACCCCTCGGGATGTAAATCTGCGCCAAGCGTCGGGGCCAGGGATCTGTCTTTCCGACGTCGGTATCGTGGCGGTATCGAAACGGTCCCGCTGCGGTGTCCCCGCGCCACCGGCGATCTTCCCTTTCGGAGGTTTCCCTGTTGGAAATATCCCGGGGTGAATGCCGCCCCCGGCGGCAGAGGGGCAGCGCCCCTCCGCCCGGCATGCCCCAGGCGATCCCTCTGATCTGCTATCCCTGATGAGCGATCATCAACGCCGTTGCCAGCCCAGCTGTCCGGCCAGGCGATCCTGTGCTGCCAGGAACTCCCGCTCGAGCCGTGCAACCAGCTCTGCCGTGGGCAGCACGTCCTCGACGGCACCGATGCCCTGGCCGGACCCCCAGATCTCCTTCCAGCTTTTCGGCTTGGCACCGCCGAAATCCATCTTCGACGGGTCGGACCGCTCCAGTGTTTCGGGGTCCATTCCGGCGGCGGCGATCGAGGGTTTCAGGTAGTTGCCCCAGACACCGGTGAACAGGTCGGAGTAGACGATATCGGAGGCATCGCTGTCGACGATCATGCGTTTGTAGGCGTCCTGGGCGTTGGCCTCTTCGGTCGCGATGAAGGCGGAACCGGCGTAGCCGCCATCGGCCCCCATGGCGAGGGCTGCCAGCAGGGAGTCGCCGCGCGCGATGGCCCCTGACAGGTACAGCGGGCCGTCGAACCAGCTGCGGATTTCCTGCACCAGGGCAAAGGGAGACAACGCCCCTGCGTGACCACCGGCACCGGCCGCGACTGCGATCAGCCCATCCGCGCCCTTTTCGATCGCCTTGTGCGCAAAGCGGTTGTTGATCACATCGTGCAGGACGATCCCGCCGGAGGCGTGGGCGGCGTCGTTCACGTCGGTACGTGCGCCCAGCGAGGTGATCCAGATCGGTACCTCGTGGCGGGCGCAGATCTCGATATCGCGTTCGATCCTGGGGTTCGAGCGGTGAACAATCTGGTTGACTGCGTAGGGCGCGGCGGGAGTGTCGGGATTGGCCTGGTTGTGGCGGTCGAGCTCTTCGCGGATGCGGGTCAGCCAGAGGTCGAGCTGGATTGGATCGCCGTCGCTTTCACGGGCATTGAGGGCGGGAAAGCTGCCGACGATGCCCGCCTTGCACTGTGCGATGACCAGGTCCGGGTTGGAGATGATGAAGAGCGGGCTGCCGATGAGGGGCAGTCGAAGGTTTTGCAAGTGTGGTGGTAGAGCCATGTGGATCCTCCCAAATCCGGCCGCGCGCGGCGTGTGCTGTTGCCCCGAGGTGTGGCATGGGAGGTCGCAGCTGTCATCCGTGTCGCTGCGTCAGAAACAGGCGGGGGGGGCTGTCTGCCCCCCGAAAGGCCGCCTGGGCGGCCTTTGCCCCCCGAGGATATTTCCAACAGGGAAACGGGTCAGGGCGTGCGCAGCTGGCGTGTTGCGTGCAGGTCCGCAGTGCCGTCCGGTGCGAGGGCGACCCCGAAGAGGCTGCGGGCCTGATCGGGGGTGTAACGGCCGAGGCGCACGTCGTCGGCGACCGCGGCGGGAGCGCGTGTCAGCGGATCGCCGTAGCCGCCGCCACCGGGGGTTCTGACATGAACCACATCACCCGGGGCGAGGGGAATGTCCTGTTCCTTGGACAGGTGTTCGGGGATGTGGGGGGTACCGTTGCGGATCACCCTGACCTGATTCACGGCGCCGTCGCGGCCGGAGAGCGCACCGAGCGGCCCGCCGCGGCCGTGGTCCATGACGAAACTGGCGGTTGCCGCCCCTCGGCGCAGTTCCAGCGCGTAGTCCAGGCCGAAGCCGCCGCGATGCCGGCCCGCGCCGCCAGAGCCTTCGTGCAGGGCGTAGTGGTGGTAGAGGACGGGAAATTGCGCCTCCATGATTTCGACCGGCGGTGCCTTGGATATGCCGATGGTGGAGCAGCCGTTCGAGAGTCCGTCGTGATCGGCATTGCCGCCGTAGCCCCCGCCCGAGAGTTGGTACATGACGAAATCGCGTTGCTTTTCCGGGTCGTGCCCGCCGAGGGCAAAGTTGCCCGATGTTCCGGCGGGGGCGGCCGTGACGCGGTCGGGAAGTGCCGGGGCGAGCGCTGCGAAGACAGCTTCGGCGATGCGCTGGCTGACTTCGGCGGCACAGCCCGAGACCGGGCGCGGATATTGCGCGTCAAGGAAAGTGCCAGCGTATCCCGTGACATGGAGGGGTTCGAAGGCACCGGCGGAAATGGGCACCTCGGGGAAGATGTGGCGCATGGCGAGGTAGACCGAGGAGAGCGTCGTGGCGAGCACGGAGTTCATCGGGCCGGCGCAGGGGGCGGAGGAGCCGGTGAAGTCGAAGGTGAGGCCTGCGTCGGTCTTGTGGACGGAGAGGCGGATTTCCAGGGGCGTATTGACCACGCCGTCGCTGTCGATCCAGGCCGAGGCGGTATGCGTCCCCTCGGGGACCTGGGCGAGATAGGTGCGCATCTGCCGTGCCGCGCGATGGCGCAGTTCGTCGATCGCCGCCGAGACAGTGGCATCGCCGTAGCGGTCGAGCAATTCGGAGAGGCGGTCGGCGCCGACCATCAGGGCAGCGGCCTGGGCCTGTACATCCCCGATCCGCTGGTCGGCGACGCGAATGTTGGAGCAGATGACCTGGTAGATTTCGCTGTCCAGCACACCCTGTTTGAACAGTCGGACCGGGGGCAGACGGAGCCCCTCCTGTTCGACCGAGGTGGCGGAGGCGGAGAAGCCGCCGGGAACGGCGCCGCCGGTGTCGGGCCAGTGGCCCGTGTTGGAAAGCCAGCAGAAGATCTTGCCGTCACGGTAAAAGGGGCTGGCGAAACGGACATCCATCAGGTGCGTGCCGCCAAGGTAGGGGTCGTTGACGATGTAGATGTCGCCGGGCGTCGGTGCGGGGGTGAGGCCGTCGCGGATACGTTCGATCAGCACGCGGGTGGAATATTGCATGGTGCCGACAAAGACCGGAAGCCCTTGGGCGCCCTGGGCAATGAGGGCGCCGTCGGTCGCGGAATAGATGCCATCCGAGCGGTCGTTCGCTTCGGCAATCACCGGAGAGAAGGCGGCGCGGGAGAAGGAGAGGTCCATCTCGTCGCAGACCTGCTGAAGCCCGGCCTGGATGACGGAGAGGGTTATGGGGTCGAGTTCGGGCGTCATGGGCGGACCTCGGGGGCTGGGCGGAGAGAGGGGAGATCGCCCCGGGGGGCGATGCCTCCGGCGGGGATACTTGGAACAGGGAAACGGATCTGGCCTTGGAAGGGGCGTCCTTGGGAGGGGAGCCCTGCGGAGGGGAGCTGGCCCGGGACAGGGGGAGGGTCTGAAAAAGGGAGAGAAGCTGCGTCGGATGTTCGGAGCGGGCAGGGGGATGCGTGCGGGAGAGGCAGCCGGGCGGGCACGCGGTGGGGGCGTCGGGGGCGTAGGGGCGGGCGCGAGGCGAGGGCGGCGTCGGGGTGGAGGGAGCGTGATCGTGTCATGCGGCGCCGATCTCGATCAGGATATTGCCGATGGCATCGGTGGTGACGCGGTCGCCGGGGGGGATGAGGGTGGTGGTGTCCATCTGCTCCAGGATCGCGGGGCCATCGAATGCGGCGTCGGCGGGCAGGCGATCGCGTTGATAGAGGGGCGTGTCATGGACCTGGCCGGAGAAGCGCACCTTGCGGCTGCCGCGGCAGGCGGCGTCCACCGTGGCTTTGCGTTCCTGCGCCGGGATCAGCGTGGCGGGATCGAGGCCCTGACGCGTACCGATCACCGAGGTGTTGGCATTGACCACGGCGGCGCGGATGGTGTCGAGGCGGACGCGGAAGCGGTTGAAGTAGACATCTTCGAACCGGGCTTGCAGGGCCTCGCGCGTGAGTGTGGGGTCGGGAAGGTCGACGCGCAGCAGGTGGGTCTGGCCGATGAACTGCATGTCGACCGAGTGCAGGACGCGGGTGTCGGTGACGGAGACCTTTTCGCGGGCGATCAGGGCGCGCCCTTCGCTCGCCTGCGCGGCAAGTGTGCTGGAGAGCTGGGACATGTCGAGCGTATCAAGGGGGGTGGCCAGGGTGCGCGTAAAGTCGTGGCGCAGGTCCGCGACAAGGCATCCCAGCGCGTTGGTGATGCCGGGGCGGGCCGGCACGAGCACCCGCGGCACGCCGAGTTCGCGCGCCAGGGCTGCGGCATGCAGCGGGCCGGCGCCACCGAAGGCGAAGAGGGCGAAGTCGCGCGGATCGGCCCCGAGCGAAACGGAGACCATTCGGATTGCCCCCGCCATCTTGACGTTGGCGAGGCGGATCACGGCGTCGGCAGCCTCTTCCGGGGTGAGGCCGAGCGGTTTTCCCAGTTTTTCCGAGAAGATGGCGCGGACCTGTTCCAGCGTGACGCCGCCTTCGACGGACTTCAGCCGTGCGGGATCCAGGCGGCCGAGCAGGAGGTTGGCGTCGGATATGGTGGGTTCGGTGCCGCCGCGCCCGTAGCAGATCGGGCCGGGGGTGGCGCCGGCGGATTCGGGGCCGACCTCGAGCAGGCCGGCGGGATTGACGCGGGCGATGGAGCCGCCGCCTGCGCCCACGGTGCGCACGTCGACCATGGGAACGTGGATCGGCATGGCGTATTCGATCTCGATCTCGTTGGAGACGGGAGACTGGGCATTTCGGATCAGGGCGACGTCGGTGGAGGTGCCGCCCATGTCGTAGGTCAGCAGGTTTTCGATGCCGGCCGCGCGGCCCGTGAAGGCGGCGGCCATGACGCCGGAGGCGGGGCCGGACATCACCGTGCGGGCGGCCTCTTCGGCCACGCGGGAGGCCGAGACCATGCCGCCGTTGCCGTTCATCACCAGCAGTTCACCCGCGTAACCACCCTGGGCCAGGGAGCCGGCGAGGTTGGTCACGTAGCGGTCTAGGATGGGCTGGACCGAGGCATTGACGGCGGCTGTCACGCCGCGTTCGTATTCGCGGCTTTCCGACAGAAGGGCGTGGCCGAGGGTGATGTAGCTGTTGGGCCAGAGGGTGCGCAGCACCTCGCCCGCGCGCGCCTCGTGTGCCGGATTGCGATAGGAATGCAGGAAGTGCACGACCACCGAGGTGCAGCCGAGCGCGAGGAGTTTGCGCGCCGCATCGGCCAGGGCCTCTTCGTCGAGGGGGGTGATGACACGGCCCTCGGCGTCCATCCGCTCGGGCACCTCAAGGCGCAGGTCGCGGGGGATCAGCGGGGTGAATTCCCCTTTCATTCCATAGGCTTGGGGGCGGGTTCTGCGGCCCAGCTCCAGGACGTCGCGAAAGCCTTTGGTCGTGATCATGCCAGTGCGGGCGAGCTTGCGTTCCAGCACGGCGTTGGTCGTGGTGGTGGTGCCGTGCACGATCAGGGCGGTGTCGGGCAAATCGGCCCCGGCTTCGGCCACGGCCATCATCACGCCCCGCGACTGGTCATCCAGCGTGGAGGGCACCTTGGCCAGACGGACCGCGCCCGTGGCCGGGTCCATGAGTATGAGATCGGTGAAGGTTCCGCCCACGTCGACGCCGATCACCTGCCCTGTCATCGTATCCTCGCCTGAAGCCATGTCGTGCCTGTTCCCCGGATTGGTATGTTTGTGTGCAAATGATTTTCCAATGTGCAGACAGAAGTCAATCGGTTGCGTGCGGAGGCGGCTTCGTCAAGTTGTCGTTTGCTTAGCTTTCGGGCCGTCGCCATGATCGGCACCGGGAAACCTAGGCGGGGGTGGGCATGAAAAGGCTGAATCTGGAACGTCGGTATCTGGGCGGTATCTGGGCGGTATTTGGGTGGTTTCTGGCGGCGGTCTGGCCTGCGGGTGCGCTGGCGCATACCTCGGAGGGGGGCTTCGTGCTGTTGCTGCCGACGGGCTATTACGTCTGGGGCGGCGCGGCGAGCGTGGCGGCGACGGTGCTGCTGATCTTGCTGTTGCCGGAACGGGCGGCGCGGGGGATGTTCGCGACGCGGCGGCTGTTCGCACTGTGCGGTGGCGCGCGGTGGTCGTTGCTGACATCGGGCGTGTGCGCGGTGCTGCTGGCGGGGGCGGTGGTGGAGGGGTTGCGCGGCGGTCAGGACCCGACGCACAACGCGCTGCCGCTGTTGGTCTGGACGGCGATGTGGCTGTTCGTCGTCACGGCGCAGGGGATCGTCGGGGACCTGTGGCGCTGGGTCAGCCCGTTTCGGGCGCCCTATGCGCTGTTGCGGGCCTGCGGACTGCGCCCGGTCTTGCGATGGCCGCGCGGGCTGGGTCATTGGCCGGGGGTGCTGAGCTATGGTGCCTTTGCGGCGGTGCTGCTGGTGGATATTGCCCCGGCGGATCCGGACCGGCTGGCCTGGATGGTGCTGGGGTATTGGGTGCTGACCTTGACGGGATGCGTGATCTTCGGGCCGGTCTGGCTGGTGCGGGCCGAGGGGGTGGGCATCGTGATGCGCGCCTATGCGCGGCTTGCGCCGGTGGCGCGGCGGGGCGGGGCGATACAGGCCGGCTTGCCGGGCTGGGGCTGGGTGAGCGCCCCGGTGCCGGGCGTGTCGCTGGCGATCTTCATGTTGATCACGCTGGCCTGCGGCAGTTTCGACGGCCTGAACGAGACCTTTGCCTGGCTGGGCTGGATCGGGGTCAATCCGCTGGAGTTCAGCGGGCGGTCCGCCGTGGTTCTGCCGAATGCCGTCGGGCTGGGCGTGGCGGTGGCGGCGCTGGTGGCGGCCTATGGTCTGGCGGTGCAGGCCGGGTTGCTGCTGGTCGGGGATCGCCGCTTTGCCCTGGGGTTTCGGATGCTGGCCCCCGCGATCCTGCCGATCGCCTTTGGCTATCACATTGCCCATTACCTGACGGCGGCGCTGGTGAACGGGCAGTACCTGGCGGACATAGTCAGCGATCACATCGGCGGGCCGGAGATCGAGGTGACGACGGGGTTCCTGAACCAGCGCGCCCCGGTTCATGTGCTGTTCATGGTGCAGGCGGGGGCCGTTGTCCTGGGCCATGTCATTGCCATCCTGATGAGCCATGCCGCCGCATTGCGGCTGACCGGCAGCCACCGGCGCGCGGCGATCAGCCAGGCGCCGCTGGCGCTGTTCATGATCGCCTATACCCTTTTCGGGCTGTGGCTGCTGGCATCACCGCGCGGCGCATGATGCGGGCGGGCTGTGGTTGGGGCGGGGCGTAGCGCGGGCGGGGCGTAGCACGGGCGGGGCGACGTTCGGGCAAGGGGCGACGTTCGGGCGGGCGGAATGTCAGCGGGCGGCAATGCGGGGCGGAGTGGCGCCCGATCTTTGAGCGGCGACCAGAAAGAATGCACACAAACGAGTTTCGGTGCAGATAAATTATTGGACAGCTCATTTGCGCGCCTACAGACTGCGACGCAGGGTCAGCCTAATAAGACCTCGTCAATCATATCCAACAGGGATGTTCTGATCATGACCGATACACCCAGCAAGAGACTTTCCGGGGCGAGTTCAGCCCTGCCGACGCGCCGCCAGGCGCTGAAGACCCTGGCCGCGGGCGCAGGTGCGGCGGCCACCATGCCGCTGTGGTCGCGTTACGCCGGCGCGCAGAGCGCCGAGCCGATCCGCATCGGCTTTGGCAAGCACGCCACCGGCATCGGCGCGGCCTATGGCCGCTGGTACGAGCGCACCTCGGTTGCGGCCCTGGCCAAGATCAACGCAGAGGGCGGTATCAATGGCCGCCAGGTGGAACTGGTGACCGAGGATGACGGCACCGACCCGAAACGCGCCGCCGAGGTGCTGGAGAAATTCGCCAGCCAGTCCAAGTGCGACATCGCCTTCGGCACGCTGTTCAGCCATGTCGTGATCGGGGCCGCCCCGCGCGCGGCTGAACTGAAGCTGCCGTATTTCGTGGTGTCCGAGGGGCATCACGTCGCGTCGGGGATGCTGAACCGCTGGACGCTGCAACCCGGTATCACGGACGTGAAAAGCCAGGTGACGGCGATGGCCCCCTTTCTGACCAATACGCTGGGCAAGAAGGTGACGATGATCTACCCCGATTACGGTTTCGGCTATGATCACCGCGACAACCTGACCCCGGCGATCACGGCAGCGGGTGGCGAAGTGGTGGCGCAGATCGCCATTCCGCCGACCGAGACCAGCTTTACCAAGTATTTCCCCAAGATCCCGCGCGACACCGAAGTGATCTATCACGTCATGGTCGGGCCGGCCGTGCTGACCTTTGTCAAGGAGATGGGCGAGTTCTTCGGACCCTCGCGCCCCGAGATCTTCGGCTTCATCGATTCGCTGGAGGCGGTCGATCTGTCCTCGCCCGGGTTGGAGTTCCTGGAGGGCACGTATTTCTGGGAAGGGATGCCGCGGTACCTGCAGGACGATGCGCCCGACTATGTCAAAGCCTACCGCGATGCGGTGGGGATCGACGCGAATGGCGCCAGCACCAGCGACGGGGCGGATGTGTCGACCGCGGCGCACATGTTCGGCTGCTGGGAAACGCTGCACATCATCAAGGCGGGCATGGAAGCGGCGGATTACAAATCCACCGATGACCGCCAGGCGCTGATCGAGGCGGTCGAGGCGATGACCGACATGCCCGCCGGGCCGGACCACCCGCAGGGCGCGAAACGGTTCAACGGCAAGACGCACCAGGTGTTCGGGCCGCAGTACATTTCCAAGGTGACGGACGGCAAGCTGGTGGTGGCCGAAACGGTCGACTACGAAGATACGCTGTACCCGGACGAAGTGGACTACACCACGATGAGTTTCTGACGCCATCGCGCCTGAAACGATCCCCCTGTCCGACGCCGCGTGCCGGGCAGGGGGAGGACATGTCCAGACCAGCGGGCCAGTCGCGCCCGGTTGAGGGACCCGCCACCTGCCCGGCACGGATCGGCAGCGCCCTCGGAGAATGATCAATGGAATTCGGACCTTACTTATTGCTCGCCTGCCTGGAGGGCGCGGTGCTGGCGGCTGTGCTGGCGCTGATGGCCTCGGGGCTGAGCCTCGTCTTCGGTGTCATGCGCGTTGTCAACGTGGCGCACGGCGAGTTCTACATGCTGGGCGCGGTGATGGCCTGGGTGGTGACCAGCGTGCTGGGCGGCGGAGCGGTGATCAATTTCGTCGCGGCCCTGATCCTGGCGCCGCTGATCGTCGGCGCGCTGGCGGTGCTGGCGGATGTGACGATCCTGAAGCGGCTAAGCTATGACCCCGAGCGCACGATCGTGGCGACCATCGGGTTGCTGTACATCATCCAGCAGTTGGCGCTGATGGGGTATGGCCCCGAGGCGCGGCCCGTGGCGCCGCCGTTCAACAGCCGCATTGCCCTGCCGTGGGTCGAGTGGGGCGAGGGCGGGATTGGCCTGTATTTCCCCTGGGGTCTGTCGACGACGAGTTACAAGCTGTTCGTGATCGTGGCGGCCGTGGTGCTGCTGGCGGCGCTGCGCCTGTTCATGACGCGCAGCCGCGCCGGGCTGATCATGCGCGCGACGCAGGCCGACGGCGAGATGGCGACGGCCTTCGGCATCCCGGTCGAGCGGGTCTATGCGCTGGTCTTTGGCGCGGGGGCCGCGCTGGCGGCGCTGGCCGGGGTGCTGATCGTGCCGATCCAGCAGGCGCATTACCTGATGGGGGGCGACGCCCTGTTGCTGAGCTTTATCGTGGTGATCATCGGCGGGCTCGGCTCGCTTGCGGGCACGGTCGTTGCGGCGGTGCTGATCGGGATGAGCGATGGCATCATCTCGGTCTTTTTCACGCCGACGCTGGCCAAGATCATCGCGACGCTGCTGGTGGCGCTGGTGCTGGTGTTCCGCCCGCAGGGCCTGTTCGGGGTGCGTGAGCGATGAGGGGCAAGACCTGGGGCGCGGTCGTCGCGCTGCATCTGGGGCTGGTGGCGGTGCTGTTTGCGCTGAACTTTGTCCTGCCGGTCTATCATCAGGGCGTGCTGGCGCGGGTCATGGTGCTGGCGGTCTATGCGATCGGGTACAATATCGCCTTTGGCTATACCGGGCTGCTGAGCCTTGGCCATGCGATGTTCTTTGGCGCGGGCCTGTATGGCGCGGGTCTGATGGGGCTGCATTTCGGCATGTCGGCGCTGCCCGCGTGGCTGGTCGGTACGGGGGCCGGCGCGTTGCTGGCGCTGGTGGTCGGCGCGCTGGCGCTGCGCACGGCGGGCGTGTCGTTCATGATCGTGACGCTGATGTTCGCGCAGGCGGTCTACCTGACGATCCTGTATTTCGGGGATATCACCCATGGCGACGACGGGTTTGTCGTGCCGGGCGTCAGCCGGACGCTGGCAGGCATCGACCTGAGCCAGCAGCACCCGCGATATCTGGTCGGATGGGTTCTGTTTTCCGCCGCGCTGCTGTTCAGCCTGTGGCTGGTCAGGGCACCCTTTGGCCGGGTTCTGGTGGCGATCCGTGAAAACGAGGAACGCGCGCGCCTGCTGGGCTATGACACGGGACGCCGCAAGCTGGGGGCGCTGGTGATTTCCGGCGCGATCTCGGCCGCGTCGGGGGCCGCCTACGGGCTGCTGTTCGGCTATGTCGGGGCCAGCTTTGCAGGGGTGCAATATTCGATCTTTGCGCTGCTCTGGGTGTTGCTGGGCGGCGCGGGCACCGTGTTGGGGCCGTTCGTGGGGACGCTGTTCATGTTCTATCTGATCGACCTCGCGACCGGGGTGACCGACGCCTACATGCTGATTGCGGGCGTGGTGCTGGTGGGCCTGACGCTGTTCGCGCCGCAGGGTATCGTGGGCGAGGTGCGCCGACGCCTGTGGAGGGATCTGCCATGAGCGATGTGATCCTGTCGACCAAGGGGTTGAGCAAGAGCTTTGACGGGCTGCGCGCCAACCACGACATCAATTTCGCGCTGCACCGCCACGAGGTTCATGCGCTGATCGGGCCGAACGGCGCGGGCAAGACGACCTTTGTGTCGATGTTGATCGGGCGGCTGCGGCCCACCTCCGGGGTGATCACCTTTGAGGGGCGGGACGTGACGCGGCTGGGGGCGCAGGCGCGGGTGCAGGCGGGCATGGCCTATACCTTTCAGATCACCAGCGTGTTTGCCAAGCTGAGCTGCCATGAAAATGTCGCCCTTGCCGCCCGGCGTCTGGGCGGGGATGTCGAGGCCGAGGTTGCCTCGGCCCTGTCACGGGTCGGACTGGGGGCGCGTGCCGGGGAAATCGCGGGCGATCTGTCCTATGGGCACCAGCGGTTGCTGGAGATTGCGATGGGGTTGGCGCAGCGCCCGGCCTTGCTGATCCTGGATGAGCCGACGCAGGGCCTGGCCGAGAGCGAGATCGCTGGCTTCAAGGCGCTGATCCGCGGCTTGGCGACCGAGACGACGATCCTGCTGATCGAGCATAACATGTCCGTCGTGATGGAGCTGGCCGACCGCATCACCGTGCTGAATTTCGGCGAGGTGCTGGCGCAGGGGACGCCGCAGGAGATCCACCAAAGTGCCGAGGTGCAATCGGCCTATCTGGGCACCGGAGGCGACGATGCTGAACATTGAGGGGCTGAGTGCCGGGTATGGCGCCGCGCCGGTGTTGCGGGGCGTGAACCTGCGTGCCGAGGCCGGGGAAATCACCGTGCTGATGGGGCGCAACGGCGCGGGCAAGACGACGCTGATGAAGGCGATCATGGGGCTGGTGCGCGCCGAGGCGGGGCGGATCGGTCTGGGGGGCGCCGACCTGGCGCAGATGCCTGCGCACCAGGTGCCGCGACAGGGGGTCGGGTACGTGCCGCAGGGCAGGCGGCTGTTTGCGGATCTGAGCGTGGCGCAGAATATCGAGGTCGGTGTTGGGGCCGGGCCAAAGGACACCGCCAGCCGCCGCGCCCTGCGCGCCGAGGTGCTGGAGCTGTTTCCGCGCCTGCAGGAACGCATGAGCCAGCGCGCGGGCACCCTGTCGGGCGGCGAACAGCAGATGCTGGCGACGGCGCGGGCGCTGTGCGTGCGGCCAAGGCTGTTGCTGCTGGACGAGCCGACAGAGGGGCTTCAGCCGTCGATGATCGAGGCGATCCGGCAGGTCATGGTGGCGATGCGCGACAAGGGGCTGGCGGTGCTGCTGGTGGAACAGCGCATCGATGCCGTGCTGGGGCTTGCCGACCGGGTCAGCGTGATCGAGATGGGCCGCAATGCCGAAGATTTCAGCCGCGCCGATCTGGCGGTGCCGGAACATGCCAGGCGCCTGCGGGGGCATCTGGGGGTCTGAGGCGGAGGGTCAGCAGAGCTTGCGCAGCAGGGTCAGGAATGTCTCGATTTCATCGGCATCAAGCGGGGCGAGGGTTTCGCCGGTGATGGCAAGGGCGGCATGGGCGGTGCGTTCATAGAGCGCGCGGCCCTCTTCGGTGGCCGAGAGGTAGTGGCGGCGGCGGTCCTCTTCGTCGGGGGTTGCCATGACGAGGCCCCGGGCGCGCAGGCGGTCCGCGACACCCTTGATCGTGGCGGCGTCCATCGCCACGGCGCGGCCAAGCGCGTTCTGCGAGGTCGGCCCCATTTCGCACAGCTTGGCCAGCGTGGCGAACTGTGTCGAGGTGAGATCGGGCAGCATCTGGGTGAAGATAGAGAGATGGCGTTGCGACGCACGGCGCAGAAGGAAGCCAACCTGCTCCTCCAGCCTGTAGGCATTTGCTGCCTTATCCTTGAACTCATATTGCATGAAAAAGGTATCTCTGGCCCGGTTGCGATTGGCAAGGTGGAAAGAGATTGACACCGAGGTCGGCGAACAGGCAAATTCCATTTGTATACGAACAAAATGTCGGGCGTATCGCGCGGCGGCTCTGCTGGCCGGTGCGGCGCCGGACCCCTTGTTTACAGGAGTGACGCGGTATGGCGCCAGTTGACAAGATCCGATGCGATGCCTGCCCGGTGATGTGCTATGTGGCCGAAGGGCGCACAGGCGCCTGTGACCGATATGCAAACGAAGGCGGACGGATTGTGCGCTGTGATCCGGTGACGGTGCTGGATCGGCGTATCGCGGCGGGCGGAGAGATCCGCCCCTTTGCGCAGCGTGATTGGGACGGTGACGCGGTGGCGGGGGGCGATCTGTTCGTGTCGGGCATCGGCGCGGGCACGACCTATCCCGATTTCAAACCGGCGCCGTTCATCGTCAGCCGCGAGATCGAGGGCGTCGATACGGTGACGGTCGTGACCGAGGCGATCTATTCCTACTGTGGCGTCAAGGTAAAGATCGACACCGACCGCCACATCGGGGACGAGCGCGCGGTGGTGCGCGCCAGGGGCGAGCCGATCGGCATGGTGATGACGGCCGAGTATGGGTCGCAGATGCTGTCGCTGGGCGGTGTGGATCACCTGACGGGCGGGTCCAAGGCCGAGGGGCGTGCCACCTGCGACACGCTGATGGCGCTGTGCAACGGCGCGGCGGTGGAGCTGGAGATCGAGGGCGGGTCAACCGTGCTGGTGCAGGCGGGGCAGGCCCCCGTCGTGGACGGTGCGCGCGAGGAACGGATGCGCGTTGGTTGCGGCAGCGCGACAATCGGCATGTTCGCGAGCCAGTGGCAGGGCCTGGTCGACGAGGTTGTCGTGGTAGACGACCATATCACCGGCGTGGTCAGCGAACATCAGGCGGGCAAGGTGATCGGCTGGCAGGACACCGGGATCAAGATCAAGGGGCGGCGGTCGACGCCGGGCCGGTACTTTCAGGTGGCCGAGCCGGGGCTGGGCTGGGGTGGCACAGATATCAGCGATCCGCTGACCATCCTTGGCGACTGGCAGCCCAAGAAGGGCGCGCGGCCCGGACTGACGCTGCTGATGGTGTCGACCACGGGCGAACATGCAGCCTATTACGTGCTGGATGCGGACCTGCGCCCGGTGCAGCAACCGCTGCCCGAGAGCTTGCGCCCCTCGGTCGCGCTGATCGAGGAAAACTGCGAACCGGCGCTGTGCACGGTGATGTTCTGCGCCGGGGCCGGTGGGTCGTTGCGATCCGGGGTCACGCAGAACCCGGTGCGGCTGACCCGCGCGGTGCAATCGGGCGCGGCCAAGGTGACATTGGGCGGGGCGCAGGCGTTTTTGTGGCCCGGCGGCGGAATTACCCTGATGGTCGATGTGCTGGACATGCCGGCGGGCAGCTTTGGCTATGTGCCGACGCCGGCGCTGGTCGCGCCGCTGGAATTCACCATGCCGCGCGATCTGTACGTCGCCCTCGGCGGCTATGGGGCCGCGATCCGGCCGCTGGCGCAGGTGCTGGAAGAGGGCGGCGAATACGGCGACAGCTTTCGCGCGGTCGCCCCGGTTGCCCCGGTCGTGCGGTGATCGAGGCGCTGCCGCAGATGCGCTCGGGCGTGGCGCGGGCGGCGATGCTGCCCGATGGCGCGCGGCTGCATTTGCAGGCGGGGCCGATCGACCTGATCCTCTGGGCGGAGGTGGATGTGCGACCTGTGGCCCATGCGGCGGCGGTCCGGCGTTTCGACGGCCTACTGGAAGATCTGGTGGCGGAACTGGCCGAGCTGCGCCGCCAGGGTGGCCAGCCGCAGGGCGTGGTGGCGCAGCGCATGGCGCGTGCGGTTGCCCCCCATGCGCCCGATTTCATCACGCCGATGGCGGCGGTGGCCGGCGCCGTGGCCGAGGAGGTTCTGGGGGCCATGGCCGCTGTCGCGCCGGGCGCCAAGCTGTGGGTGAACAACGGCGGGGATATTGCCTGGCAGGTCGGCGGAGACGAAGAGATGCGGCTGGCGATGGCGGGCGGCGTGATCGCGGTGCCGGCCTCTGCCCCGTGGCGGGGCTGCGCGACATCCGGTCGGGGGGGGCGCAGTCATTCGCTGGGCATCGCGGATGCGGTGACGGTGCTGGCGCGCGGCGCCGCGGTGGCCGACGCGGCGGCGACGATGATCGCCAATCGCGTCGATCTGCCGGGCCATCCCGCAGTGCATCGCCGCCCCGCCGACGCGCTGTCGCCCGACAGTGACCTGGGCGCGCGTCTGGTGACGGTGGGCCTGGATCCCCTGAGCGAGGCCGAGGTGGCGCTGGCGCTGGCGCGCGGTGCCTCTCATGCGGCGGAGTTGCAGGCGCGCGGGGTGATCGGGCCGGTGCACCTGGCGTTGCAGGGGCAATCGCGGCAGGTTGGCGCGCGCGATCTGATAACGGATGAAAAAATGAAACTGGAGGAGCGGCATGGCTGAATTCACCCTGCGCAAGACGATGATTTTCCTGGAAGAGATTGCCCATGACGGTGGCCCGAGCGGGCCTGCGCGGCAGCGCGGTGCCATCGTGGCGCTGGTCAAAAACCCTTTTGCGGGCGGCTATGTCGAGGATATTGCCAGCGCGATGGACGACCTGAAACCGCTGGGCCTGGAGATGACCGACAAGCTGATTGCGGCCATGGGCGGGATCGAGGGGATCGACGGTTACGGCAAGGCGGCCATGTGCGGCGAGGCCGGAGAGCTGGAGCATACCGCGCTGTGGCACGTGCCGGGGGGGTATTCGATGCGCGAACGGCTGGGCGAGGCGCTGGCCATCGTGCCGTCGTCGATGAAGCAGGGCGGGCCGGGCACGCGGATCGACATTCCGCTGGGCCATATCAACGCGGCCTATGTGCGCAGCCACTTCGACGCGATGGAGGTGGGGCTGCCTGACGGCCCGAAAGCCGACGAGCTGTTGTTCGCGCTGGCGATGTCGCGCGGCGGGCGCATCCACGCGCGTGTCGGCGGGCTGACGGTCGATCAGATTTCCAAGGGCGATGGTCTGCGCTGAGCCGTGCAGGTGCCTGTCGGGGGCCCGCCGCTCATCTGACGGGCCTGCGCCTGCCTGCGTGTGGGGTGGCCCGCTGCTGCGGGCCACTTGGGTGATCAGGCGGGATCGCCGAAACGGGTGCGGTCAATGGCGCGCAGCATGGCGGTGACCAGCGCGAGGTTGGGGCATCCCAGCCCATGCGAACGCGCCACCGCAAGGGCGGCGCCGAAGATAGGCTCGATCTCCATCGGGCGGCCGGCTTCGAGGTCTTGCAGGGTCGACGGCTTGATCCGCAGCTTTTCCCGCGCCGCCTGTGCGCGCTGTTCGGGTGAGGTCGGGAATACGACCTGTTCGGCCAGCCCGACGGCCTGTACCTCGTGCATGATCGCGACGACGAACTGCATCAGCACCGGATCGGCCAGCGCCTTGTGCACCGGCGTCTGCGAAACGGCGCAGACCGAATTCAGCGCCGCGTTGCCCATGATCTTGTTCCACAGTGCATTCTGGAATGGCTGGGTGCGGCGGATCGACAGACCGGCGGCTTGCATCACCTCGGCCATCCGCAGCACGTCGCGCGTGTCCTGGCCGGGCAGGCGGCCAAGGTCGATGTAGCCTTCGTTGTTGACGTTGATAAGACCTGGTTCCTCGACAAAGGCGCTGAAAAAGGCGATGGCGCCGATGGCCCGCGCCGGCCCGATGGCAGACCACAAGGCCCCGCCCGGGTCGACCTCGTCCGCGCCGCGGGTGCCGCCGTTGCCATCGCTGATCGGGTACCACCAGGGCAGGCCATTGACGACGCTGAGGATGCGGCCATGGGGCGCGAGCAGCCGAGCGAGCTGATCTGCCATGGGCGGTATCTGGTGCCCCTTCAGTGCGGTGATGATCACGTCCTGCGCGGGCAGGCTGTCGGGGTCGTCTGTGGCGGTCACCTGAAAGGTGCGAATGTCGGGGGCAGAGGTGGTTCTGAGGCGCAGGCCCTGCGCCTGGATGGCCGCAAGATGCGCACCGCGCGCGACGACGGAGACCGCGCCGATCCCGGCTTCGGGCGGGGCCGCGGCAAGCTGGGCGGCGATGGCGCCGCCGATCGCCCCGGCCCCGACGACGCAGATCGACAGGGGGCGGTCGGGCAGGTCGGGCAGGTCGGGCAGGTCGGCGGGCGGGGTCTGGGTCACTTCGGTCATCGGGCATTTCCTGTTGTCTTGCGTTCCGGGCAAACTAGGCCCGGGATCGGGCCGGGCGCAAGGCGAGGCGGTGTTGCAAGAGTGCTTGACAGGCGGCGCCCAAGGACGGATTTACAGGGTCGATTTTCATTGCTAAGTCATGTTGCCCGGCACGATCGGGCAGGCAGGACGAAAGAAGGGCACGGAATGAGCGGGAAACGATGGCAAAGCTGGCCGTTTTCCCGGCGATGGTAAGGCCATCGCCGCACTGACCCCATTCCATTGCCAAAGCGGTCTGACGCCCTTGTCCGCGCGCCGCCCCTGCACAGAGATGTATTCCCGATGACCGACCTCACTTTCCAGACCAAGGGGGGTGTGACCGTCACCCGCCGCGAACTGCCCGCGACCTACATGACCGACACCGATGCGCTGGCGGTACAATTGGATTCGCACCGCGGGGTGCTGTTGACTTCGAACTACGAATATCCCGGCCGCTATACCCGGTGGGATTTCGGCTTTGCCGAGCCGCCGGTGATGATCGAAAGCCGTGGTCGCAAGATGAAGCTGCGGGCGCTGAACGGGCGCGGCGAAGTTCTGTTGCAGATGATCGCGCCGACGGTCACCGCGCTGGACGCGGTCGCCGGGGCCGAGGTTTCGCAGACCACCATCACGCTGGACATCCGCCAGCCCGACCGGGTGTACAACGAGGAAGAGCGGTCGCGCGCACCGTCGGTGTTTTCCGTATTGCGGGCCATCGTGGCGCTGTTTTTCACCGACGAAGACGGGCACCTCGGGTTGTACGGCGCGTTTGGCTATGACCTGGCGTTCCAGTTCGAGCCGATCGAATTCACCCTGGAACGCCCTGCCGATCAGCGCGACCTGGTGCTGTTCCTAGCAGATGACATCCTGGTCGGGGACCATTATTCGACCTCGGCCATGCGGTACCGGTACGAGTTCGCCAAGGATGGGCTGAGCACCGAGGGCGCGCGTGGCGGCAGCGTGGCCGAACCGTTCCAGCGGGGACGCGAGGATCTGCCGCGCGGGGATCACAACCCCGGCGAATACGCCCAGCTTGTCACCCGCGCCAAGGAAAGCTTTCGCCGCGGCGACCTGTTCGAGGTGGTGCCGGGGCAGGTGTTCTACGAGCCGTGCAAGGACAGCCCTTCGGCCATTTTCGAGCGGTTGAAAAAGATCAATCCGGCCCCTTTCGGGTTCATCATGAACCTTGGCGAACAGGAGTACCTGGTGGGCGCCAGCCCCGAGATGTTCGTGCGGGTGACGGGACGGCGGGTCGAGACCTGCCCGATTTCCGGCACCATCAAGCGGGGCCGGGACGCGATCGAGGACAGCGAGCAGATCCTGAAGCTGTTGCAGTCCAAAAAGGACGAATCAGAGCTGACGATGTGTTCGGACGTGGATCGCAACGACAAGAGCCGGGTGTGCGAACCCGGCAGCGTGCGCGTGATCGGGCGGCGCCAGATCGAGATGTATTCGCGCCTGATCCATACGGTCGACCATATCGAGGGGCGTCTGCGCGAGGGAATGGATGCCTTTGACGCCTTCCTGTCGCACGCCTGGGCCGTGACGGTCACTGGCGCGCCGAAGCTGTGGGCGATGCGGTTCATCGAAAAGCACGAAAAGAGCACGCGGTTCTGGTATGGCGGCGCGGTCGGGGCGATCCAGTTCGACGGTGGCATGAACACCGGCCTGACGCTGCGCACCATTCGCATCAAGAACGGTGTTGCCGAGGTGCGCGCCGGTGCGACCCTGCTGAACGACAGCGACCCGGACGAGGAAGAGGCCGAGACCGAGCTGAAGGCCAGCGCCATGCGGGCCGCCATTCGCGGCGACATGCGCAGCAACAGCGGGGGCGGGGACGGCACCCGCCTGCCGTCCGGCAAGGGGCGGCGATTGCTGCTGGTCGATCACGAAGATTCCTTTGTGCATACGCTGGCCAACTACTTTCGCCAGACAGGGGCCGAGGTTCTGACGACCCGCAGCCCCGTTGCCGATGCGGTTTTCGACCAGTTCCGCCCGGATCTGGTCGTGCTGTCGCCGGGGCCGGGCAACCCGTCGGATTTCGATTGCGCGGCCACGATCCGCAAGACGCTGGACCGTGGGTTGGCCTTGTTCGGCGTCTGCCTCGGCCTGCAGGCGATTTCGGAATATTTCGGGGGCGAGTTGCGGCAGCTGGACGACCCGGTTCATGGCAAACCGTCGCGCATTTCAATCACCAATCCGGGCGAGGTCTTTGCCGGGCTGGAGTCGCAGATCACGATTGGAAGATATCATTCCCTGCATGTATCCGTGGAAAGCCTGCCGCAGGAGATGGCTATTACGGCCAGCACTTCGGATGGTATCGTCATGGGAATAGAACATCGCGACCTGCCAATTGCAGCCGTGCAGTTTCACCCCGAGTCAATCATGTCTCTGGGCCAGGACGCAGGAATGCGAATGATTGAAAACGTGGTGGCGCGCCTTGGCGTCAATACAGGGGCAAAGGCAATGGCAGGCGAGTAGCCCGTTCAATCTGCAATTGAATGCTGGACAGGCCGGACATCGAAAGGTGTCCGGTCTTTTCATTTTGTACGGATGCCCAATAGCGTCATCTTTAGACATCGGCGTGATGATCTGGCGGATGTTCGCTCAAGCACAATAAATTTCGGATTAACCAAATCTTGATTATTTCTGCTCTATTGCCAATGATGAATAAATCGTCTTAAAGGTCGTTTTCAGAAATGGCCACTCCGTTTCTGAGTGTATGAGGACAATGAAAATGTTAGATTTAGATCTGGACGCCATGGCACTGGCGGATCTGAAAAAGTTGCAAGTGCAGGTGAACACTGCCATCAAGACCTACGAAGACCGTCAGCGCAAAGCGGCAATTGCCGAACTTGAAGCCAAGGCCGCGGAAATGGGATTTTCCCTGTCCGACCTGACGGGGAACCACGGTAGCCGTAAGCCGAAAGTGAATCCGCCGAAATACCGCAATACCGAAGACCTGACCCAGACGTGGAGCGGCCGTGGCCGCCAGCCGAGCTGGATCAAGGATGCGATTGCGCGGGGCGAGTCCCTGGATCAGTTTCTGATCGTGAAATAATCGTCCGGTACGGTCGGGCCACCATGCGTTCATGGAGCCCGGCCAGACCGCCGCGAGTGAGACCGATGAAGGGGCCAGGGGCCTCTTTTTTTATGCGCAGGGGCCTGCTGTTTGCAGGTCTGTCAGGGGGGCTGTTGGTTCGGACGGTCGGTTTGCACGTGCGGTGCATCCGGTCGTACGGCGGGGCGATTGAATTTTGCGCAGATGCGGGGCCATTTGAAAAATAATGTCCGCGTAGAAAATTTACCATTTGATAAAAAATTGAAACATGCCACGCTGGCTCTACCAAGGATCTCAACGGGAGGCCCCAGGATGAGCAACACGACAATGACACCGGGTATCCAGCCGGGGCGCCTGCCGGGCGAAAATCTGGACGTGAATTTTCAGGACCTGCATCCGCCGCTGACGCCGCATGAGGCGCATGTTGCAGCGGACCGCTGCTATTTCTGCCACGACGCCCCGTGCATGACGGCCTGTCCGACCTCGATCGACATTCCGTTGTTCATCCGCCAGATCATGACCGGTACGCCCGAAGCGGCGGCAAGGACGATCCTGGAACAGAACATCCTTGGCGGGATGTGCGCGCGGGTCTGCCCGACCGAGACGCTGTGCGAGGAGGTCTGCGTGCGCGAAACGGCAGAGGGTCAGCCGGTCGAGATCGGTCGTCTGCAAAGGTACGCGACGGACACGCTGATGGCGCGCAATTCGCACCCCTTTGCCCGCGCCGCCGAAACCGGCAAGCGCGTGGCGGTTGTGGGGGCTGGTCCTGCGGGCCTGGCCTGCGCGCACCGCCTGGCGATGAAGGGGCATGACGTGGTCATGTATGACGCCCGCGCCAAGGCGGGCGGCCTGAACGAATTCGGTATCGCCGCCTACAAATCGACCGAGGATTTCGCCGCGCGCGAGGTCGCCTGGCTGCTGGGGATCGGCGGGATCACCGTGGAAACCGGCAGATCGCTGGGCGCCGGACTGAGCCTGGAGCAGCTGAAACAGGACCATGATGCCGTTTTCCTCGGGATTGGCCTGGCGGGGGTCAATGCCTTGTCGGTCGCGGGTGCGGAGAAGGACGGGGTTGTCGACGCTGTTTCCTTCATTGCCGAGTTGCGGCAGGCGGAGGATCTGGCGACGCTGCCGGTGGGGCGTCGCGTCGTGGTGATCGGTGGCGGGATGACGGCGATCGACGCCGCCGTCCAGTCGCGGCTGCTGGGCGCGGAGAGCGTTACCGTGGCCTATCGGCGCGGAGCCGACCGCATGGGGGCATCGCAGTTTGAACAGGATCTTGCGGCGTCCAAGGGCGTGCGGATCATGACCAACGTGATGCCGGTTGCCGTGCACGGCAACGGCGCGGCCAGCGAGGTCGAGCTGGAGTATACGCAGGACGTGGATGGCCGTCTGACCGGCACCGGCGAGACGGTGCGGCTGGTGGCGGACCAGGTGTTCAAGGCCATTGGCCAGACGTTGCAGGGCGCGCCCGAGGGGCTGGAAATCACCCGGGGCAAGATCGTGGTGACGGGGGGCGGGCGTACCTCGGTTAAGGGCGTCTGGGCCGGGGGGGACTGTGCCCTGGGTGGCGAGGACCTGACGGTGACCGCCGTGGCCGAAGGGCGCGATGCGGCCGAGGATATTCACAAGGCATTGATGGGGTAGGGCGCGAGCCCCCCACGCAAAGGTGGTTTCGGGCATGCCCGGCCGCCCTACGCAGGGAGACGTGATATGGCTGATCTGACGACAACTTTTCTGGGCATTACCAGCCCGAACCCCTTTTGGCTGGCCTCTGCACCGCCGACCGACAAGGAATACAACGTGCGCCGTGCCTTCGAGGCTGGGTGGGGTGGCGTGGTGTGGAAGACGCTCGGCATGGAAGGTCAGCCGGTCGTGAACGTGAACGGGCCACGCTACGGCGCGATTTTCGGTGCCGACCGCCGGCTGCTCGGGTTGAACAACATCGAACTGATCACGGACCGCGATCTGCATCGCAATCTAGAGGAGATCACGCGCGTCAAGAAGGACTATCCCGATCGGGCGCTGATCGTGTCGATCATGGTGCCCTGCGAGGAAGAGGCATGGAAAGCCATCCTGCCGCTGGTCGAAGCGACCGGGGCGGACGGGATCGAGCTGAACTTCGGATGTCCGCACGGGATGGCCGAACGTGGCATGGGGTCGGCTGTCGGGCAGGTGCCGGAATACATCACCATGGTGACGGAATGGTGCAAGATGTACTATTCCAAGCCGGTCATCGTGAAGCTGACACCGAATATCACCGATATTCGCCAGCCTGCCCGTGCTGCGTTCAAGGGCAATGCCGATGCGGTGAGCCTGATCAACACCATCAATTCAATCACCAGCGTCAATCTGGATGCGATGAGCCCGGAGCCGATGATTGACGGCAAGGGCACGCATGGCGGGTATTGCGGACCGGCGGTCAAGCCGATCGCGATGAACATGTGCGCGGAAATCGCCCGTGATCCCGAAACCAATGGCAAGCCGATCAGTGCCATCGGCGGTATCACGACATGGCGGGACGCGGCGGAATTCATGGCGCTTGGCGCGGGCAATGTACAGGTGTGCACCGCTGCAATGACCTATGGCTTCAAGGTGGTTCAGGAGATGATCTCGGGTCTGAGCCAATGGATGGATGAAAAGGGATATGAGAAGACGTCGGATTTTGTCGGCATGGCGGTGCCCAATGTGACGGATTGGCAATATCTGAACCTGAATTACGTGACCAAGGCCAGAATTGACCAGGATGCCTGCATTTCCTGCGGCCGCTGCTATGCCGCCTGCGAGGATACAAGCCACCAGGCGATCGACATGTCCATTGATCGGGTGTTCACGGTAAAGGATGACGAATGCGTGGCGTGCAACCTTTGCGTTAATGTCTGCCCTGTCGAGGGCTGTATCGAGATGGTCGAGCTGGAAATGGGCGCGTTGGACGAGCGTACCGGGGAAATCGTCAAACCTTATGCCAACTGGACCAGCCATCCGAATAACCCCGGCGCGATCAAGGCGGCTGAATGAGATTGAGACAGGCAATCTGATCCCCACCAGTTTTCAGGCTGTCTCAGGGTCGTCCTTATCGGGCGGCCCTACCTGCTTTCAGGGGGGGAGGTGGTGGGGCGCGTGTTTCCAAGGCGGGGCGGGTGCGATATTGCGGACCCCGGGATTGCGGGCCCCTAATGCGGCGTCGAGGTGAGCATGACGGAACTGACCATTCTGGAAAATGTCCTGAGCGACCGCGGATCGCGATACGCGGTGTCGGGCGGGCCAGCGGACAGCCGGGCGCAGGCCGAGGCGATGATCAAGGAACTGAAGCGGCGCAAGAAATTCGCCAAGGCAACCCACAACACCTGGGCGCTGCTGTTGCCGGGCGAACCGGTGAAGTCCGACGATGGCGAGGCAGGGGCTGGATTGGTGATCTTGCGGATGCTGGAACGCGCGGACCTTCGGGGGCATGTCGTCATCGTGACCCGCTGGTTCGGGGGCACGCATCTGGGCGGCGACCGGTTTCGCCATGTCCAGAGCGCGGTTCGCGCCTATTTCGACCAGGTCGGCATTGATCCCGGGGCAGGTCGTGCCGGGTGAACGACGGCCCTGGCGGTAGAGGTGGAGGGGGCGCCGCCCCCCGCGCCGGCGGCGCGTCCCCCGGGGATATTTCAAACAGGGAAACATCCAGGCCGGCACGCCCGCGTCAGGCGGGGCCCTGGGGGGCCACGGACAGCATTCGGGTGAACAGGGTCGTCAGGTAGGCCTCGGCCTGGGGGAAGGGATCGGGGCGGTCGGGGCCGAGAACGGCACGCACCTGGACATCGAAATCGGCGTAGTGCTGGGTCAGCGACCAGATCGAGAAGATCAGGTGATGCGGGTCGGCGGGGGCGAGGCGCCCCTCGGCCATCCAGCCTGCGATGATCGCGGCCTTTTCATCGACGAGAGTCTTGAGGTCGGTGCCGAGCAGGCCGAGGATATGGGGGGCGCCCTGGACGATTTCATTGGCGAAGAGGCGGCTTTCGCGTGGATGATCGCGGCTCATTTCCAGTTTGCGGCGCACGTAGGTGAGGATTTCGTCCAGCGGATCGCCGGTGGCCTGGAGTTCACGCAAAGGGTCGAGCCAGGTGTCCATCAAGGTGGAGAGGAGGTGCGTGTGGATCGCCTCCTTGGAGGGGAAATAGTACAGCAGGTTCGGTTTCGACAGGCTGGCTTCGCGTGCGATCTGGTCGACCGTGGCGCCGCGGAAGCCCTGTGCGGAGAAGATGTTCAGGGCTGCCTCGGAAATCAGGGCGATGTTCTTGCGTTGAATTCGGGTGCGGGCCAAGGGTTTGTTCATCCTGTTGCAGGGTCCTTCGAATCTACGGGAAGTTTCTGTCTCTAAAAGCTTTTCTGCGTAAATGGCCGGCTGTGTCGCTTGGGTGGGCGTGGCGGGGCGTGCGGAGTGACTGAAATATGATCAATCCGGGCATCAGGTGTCTTGCAGCGGTGTTGGACGGGCGAATTTCTTGACTGCCCCATGTGCTCTGCTAGCGTGGCTTTGACCAAAAGGTCAAAAGGAATTTAGGTCAGTCAAGGAGCCTTGTCATGTCTGCACCCGGTGAGAATTTCAAGATTAACGGGGAAAGACTGTGGGACAGTCTGATGGAAATGGCCAAGATCGGGCCCGGTGTCGCGGGCGGGAACAACCGGCAGACGCTGACCGACGAGGACGCCGAGGGTCGGGCGTTGTTTCGGGACTGGTGCGAGGCCGCCGGGTGCACCATGGGGGTGGATTCCATGGGCAACATGTTCGCGCAACGGGCGGGCACGGACCCCGACGCCTTGCCGGTCTATGTCGGTTCGCACCTCGATACGCAGCCGACGGGGGGCAAGTACGACGGCGTGCTGGGCGTTCTTGGCGGGCTGGAACTGGTGCGGACGCTGAACGATCTGGATGTGAAGACCAAACATCCCATCGTGGTGACCAACTGGACCAATGAAGAGGGGACGCGATATGCCCCGGCGATGCTGGCGAGCGGCGTTTTCGCCGGTTTGCACGAGGAATCCTGGGCCAAGGATCGCGTGGATTCCGACGGGAAGCGATTTGGCGACGAACTGAAGCGGATTGGCTGGGAAGGCGATGAGCCGGTGGGGCAGCGCAAGATGCACGCCTTTTTCGAACTGCATATCGAACAGGGACCCATCCTGGAGGCCGAAGGCAAGGATATCGGCATCGTCACGCATGGGCAGGGATTGTGGTGGCTGGAGGTCACGCTGACCGGCAAGGACGCGCATACCGGATCGACGCCGATGAACATGCGGGTGAATGCCGGCTTGGGAATGGCGCGGATCACCGAGTTGGTGCATTCGATCGCGATGGACGCGCAGCCGGATGCCGTAGGCGCCATCGGCCAGGCGAATGTCTATCCCAATTCGCGCAACGTGATCCCGGGCAAGGCCGTCTTTACCATCGATTTCCGTTCGCCCGACCTGGAGAAGCTGGACGGGATGCGCGCCCGGCTGGAGGCGGAGGCGCCGAAGATTGCCGAAGACCTGGGGCTTGGGATTTCCATCGAGCCGGTGGGGCATTTCGACCCCGTGACCTTTGATGAGGGCTGTGTCGGGGCGTTGCGCGATGCTGCCGATCGCCTGGGATATTCGCACCGCGATATCGTGTCGGGGGCCGGGCATGATGCCTGCTGGATGAACCGGGTGGCGCCGACCGCAATGGTGATGTGCCCCTGCGTCGACGGGTTGAGCCATAACGAGGCGGAAGACATCAGCAAGGAATGGGCCGCAGCGGGGGCGGATGTGCTGCTGCATGCGGTCGTCGAGACTGCTGTGATTGTAGAGTGATCGTGCCGCCTGCCCCGAGGGCGGGTTGGCAGAGGGAAGAGGGGGCGCTGCCCCCGCCGCGCCAAAGGCGCGACGCCCCCGGGATATTTCCAACAGGGAAACAGGGCCGGGGTTGGAACAGACAGGGAGAGTAAGATGAGCAAGGTGATCAAGGGCGGAACGGTTGTCACGGCGGACCGGCAATGGAAGGCGGATGTCCTGATCGAGGGGGAGACGATCAAGGAGATCGGCGTGGACCTGATGGGCGACGAGGTGATCGACGCCGAGGGGGCCTATGTGATTCCCGGCGGGATCGATCCGCATACGCACCTCGAAATGCCCTTCATGGGAACCACCGCGGCGGAAACCTTTGAGAGTGGAACCTGGGCTGCGGCCACCGGCGGGACGACGATGCTGGTGGATTTTTGCCTGCCGGGGGCGGATGGGTCGATCAAGAATGCGATCAACGAGTGGCACCGCAAGAGCGCGCCGCAGATCTGTTCCGACATCGGCTATCACATGGCGATCACGGGCTGGAACGAGCTGATCTTTGACGAGATGAAATACGCCGTGGACAACGGGGTGAACTCCTTCAAGCACTTCATGGCCTACAAGGGCGCGTTGATGGTGGAGGATGACGAGATGTTCGCCAGCTTCAGCCGCTGCCGCGAGCTGGGGGCGATCCCCATGGTACATGCCGAGAACGGCGACCTTGTCGATATCATGCAGAAGAAATTCCTGGCGGAGGGCAAGACCGGGCCGGAGTGGCACGCGCGGTCGCGTCCGCCGGAATTCGAAGGGGAGGCGGCGAACCGCGCGATCACGATTGCCGATGCGGCCGGGGTGCCGCTGTATATCGTGCACGTGTCCTGCGAACAGGCGCACGAGGCGATCCGGCGGGCCCGTCAGAAGGGGATGCGGGTTTATGGCGAGCCGCTGGCCCAGTTCCTGACCTTGGATGAAAGCGATTACCTGAACCCCGACTGGGACCATGCCGCGCGGCGCGTGATGTCGCCACCCTTTCGCGGCAAGGAGCACCAGGACGGGCTTTGGGCCGGGTTGCAATCCGGCTCGTTGCAGGTGGTGGCGACGGACCATTGTGCCTTCACGACGGAGCAGAAGCGTATGGGGCTGAAGGATTTTACCAAGATCCCGAACGGCTCCAACGGTGTCGAGGAGCGTCTGGCGGTGCTGTGGACGCAAGGGGTCGAGACGGGGCGGCTGACGCCCGAGGAATTCGTCGCCGTTACCTCGACCAATATTGCCAAGATCCTGAATATCTATCCCAGGAAGGGCGCGCTCGTCCCCGGTGCGGATGCGGATGTGGTTGTGTGGGATCCGAAGATTTCCAAGACGATCAGCGCGTCGAACCATCATTCGATCATCGATTACAATGTCTTCGAGGGCTACGAGGTCACGGCGCAGGCGCGGTATACGCTGAGCCGGGGCGAGGTGATCTGGGCCTGGGGACAGAATTCGCAACCCCAGCCGGGACGCGGGCGGTTCGTGCCGCGTCCGGCGTTTCCGTCGGCCAATACCGCGTTGAGCAAGTGGAAGGAGCTGAACTCTCCGCGCTCGGTTCAGCGTGATCCGATGAACATTCCGGCTGGCATCTGAGGGGAACTGCGTGACCAGGACCCCAGTGATAACGGCCAGCGGCCTGGATCTGACCTTCGAGACGAATGATGGTCCGGTCCAGGCGCTGCGCGATGTGAACCTTGAGATCGAAAAGGGCGATTTCGTCAGCTTTATCGGCCCTTCGGGCTGTGGAAAGACTACGTTCCTGCGCACAATTGCGGCGCTTGAGACCCCGACAGGGGGCGAGATCACGGTCAATGGGATGCACCCGGAAGAGGCCCGCAAGGCGCGCGCCTACGGCTATGTCTTTCAGGCGGCGGGCCTTTATCCCTGGCGCACCATCGCGGGGAACATTCGGCTGCCGCTGGAAATCATGGGGTTCAGCAAGGCCGAGCAGACCAGGCGCGTGGCCGAGGTGCTGGAACTGGTCGACCTGGAGACCTTCGGCAGGAAATTTCCCTGGCAATTGTCCGGCGGGATGCAGCAGCGGGCCAGCATCGCCCGGTCATTGTCGTTCGATGCCGATATCCTGCTGATGGACGAGCCGTTCGGGGCGCTGGACGAGATCGTGCGCGACCATCTGAACGAAGAGCTGCTGAAGTTGTGGGCAAGGACGGGCAAGACCATCGGCTTTGTGACGCATTCGATCCCCGAAGCGGTCTACCTATCGACCAAGATCGTGGTGATGAGCCCGCGCCCCGGGCGTATCACCGATGTGATCGAAAGCCCGCTGCCACGAGAGCGCCCGCTGGATATTCGCGATTCACCCGAGTTCCTGGAGATCGCGCACCGCGTGCGTGAAGGTTTGCGTGCGGGGCACGCCTATGACTGATCCCAGCTGCGCCGTGCCTTGCCAGGCGCCCGTCCGCGCAGGTCCTGCGAAGGGCAACATGGGGGCACCCGGCGGGGTGACGGGTTGCGTGACATGGACGGGGTGGCGGCGATGAAATGGTTTCTGCCGGTGCTGAGCGTGGTCGCGGCCATTGTCGTCTTCTGGTACCTTGCCTGCGTTCCAATGAACGTGAAGTTCGCGATGATGACGGCCGAGCGCCAGGGCGTGGTCGTCAGCCCCGAGGGTGTGCAGGCGCGTCGCGACATGTCAGCCATCCTGCTGGCGGTGCGTAATCCTGTGGTCTGGGCCGATACCTGGACGCAGGACAAGCCCCGCCTGCCGGCCCCGCATCAGGTGGTGGCCGAACTGTGGAAGACCACGGCCGAGGTGAAGCCTACCTCCAAGCGGTCGCTGGTCTTTCATGCCTGGGTGACGTTGTCGGCGACGCTTGCGGGGTTTGTCATCGGGGCCGGTGCAGGGATCATCCTGGCGGTCGGTATCGTGCATTCCCGCGCCATGGACATGAGCGTGATGCCCTGGGCCATTGCCAGCCAGACCATCCCGATCCTGGCCATTGCGCCGATGATCATCGTCGTGCTGAATTCGTTCGGCGTGCAGGGATTGCTGCCGAAGGCCATCATCAGCGCCTATCTGAGTTTTTTCCCGGTTGTCGTCGGCATGGTCAAGGGGCTGCGTAGCCCCGGCCCGATGGATCTGGATCAGATGCGCACGTGGAGCGCGACGCGGGCCCAGACGTTCTGGAAACTGCGTCTGCCCGCCAGCGCACCTTACCTGTTTGCCTCGCTCAAGATCGGGGTGGCGTCATCGCTGGTCGGCACGATCGTGGCCGAACTGCCGGCGGGTGGAGGCCAGGGGCTCGGGTTTCGCCTGCTGTCTGGCAGCTACTATGGGCAGACCGTGCAGATCTGGGCCGCCCTGTTCGCCACGGCGATACTGGCCGCCGGGCTGGTGGCGATCATCAGCGGGATCGAGCGCGGCACCCTGAAACGGATGGGGTTGGCATGACACTGGTGATTGCTGCATTCGTCCTCTGGGCGCTGGCATGGTGGTGCAATGTCTGGCTGGCCAACGGGCCAGCGCGCGACATGGCCGCAACCCGCCTGGCAGTGCCCCTGATTTTTGGCCTAACACTGTTGGCCATCTGGGAGCTGGTGGTCCGTGGCCTGGGCGTTTCGATGGTGATCCTGCCCGCGCCGAGCGTCATTGCCGAGAAGATCAGTACCAGCCTGCCGATCCTGTGGACCGATTTCGTTCAGACGTTCATCAAGGGGGCATTGTCGGGGTATCTGATCGGTATCGCGGCGGCGTTCGTGGTGGCGGTCATCGCTGACCGGAGCAGTTTCCTGCGTCGCGGACTTTTGCCCGTCGGATCGTTCGTTGCCGCCATGCCGATCGTCGGCACCGCGCCCATTCTGGTGATGTGGTATGGGTTCGACTGGCAGTCCAAGGCGGCGGTCGTCGTGGTCATGGTGTTCTTTCCGATGTTGGTGAACATCACGGCGGGTTTGCAGGAAACCACCAACATGCAGCGCGACCAGATGAAAACCTGGGCGGCGAGCTATTGGCAGGGCTTTTGGAAAATGCGTCTGCCCGCTGCGATGCCGTTTATCTTCAACGGCTTGAAAATCTCGTCTACGTTGGCATTGATTGGCGCCATCGTCGCGGAATTCTTTGGCTCGCCAATATCGGGAATGGGGTTCCGCATCTCGACCTCGGTGGGACAACTGGCGCTGGACATGGTCTGGGCCGAAATCTTTGTCGCCGCCCTGTCGGGATCGGTCTTCTACGGGGTCATCGCCCTGATAGAGCGGGGGGTGACCTTCTGGCACCCGTCGCAACGCAAGTGAAAACATAAGCAAGTTATAAAAACCAGCACGGGAGCTAAGAGATGAAAAAGATGATCGCAGGGGCAATGACCCTGGGCCTGGCGACAGGTCTGACCGCCGGTGCGGCCTCGGCCGCCGATGAGGTGACATTGCAGCTGAAATGGGTCACGCAAGCCCAGTTCGCGGGCTACTACGTGGCAAAGGACAAGGGGTTTTACGACGAGGAAGACCTGGACGTGACGATCAAGGCCGGTGGCCCGGATATCGCGCCCGAGCAGGTGATTGCCGCCGGCGGTGCCGACGTGATCACCACCTGGATGGCCGCTGCGCTGGCCGCGCGGGAACGTGGTGTCGACCTGGTGAATATCGCCCAGCCGTTCAAGACCGGTGGCCTTCAGGTCAACTGCCTGAAGTCCAGCGGGATCGAGACGCCGGCAGATTTCCCGGGTCACACCATGGGCGTCTGGTTCTATGGCAACGAATACCCGTTCTACGCCTGGATGGCGTCGCTGGGGATCGAGACGGACGGTGCGGACGACAACGGCGTCACGGTGATCAAGCAGGCGTTCAGCGCCGACCCGCTGATCCAGGGGCAGGCCGACTGCATTTCGACGATGACTTACAACGAATATCGTCAGATCCTTCAGGCGGGCATCACCGAGGATGAACTGGTGACGTTCAACTACCTCGACGAAGGCTTTGGCATGCTGGAGGACGGCCTCTACGTGCTGGGTGACAAGTTGGAGGATCCGGCCTTCAAGGACGAGATGGTGCGGTTCGTGCGCGCCTCGATGAAGGGCTGGAAATACGCCGAGGAGCACCCGGACGAGGCCGCCGAGATCGTTCTGGAAAACGACGAGACCGGTGCGCAGACGCTGGACCATCAGGAATACATGATGGGCGAAGTTGCCAAGCTGACCGCAGGTTCCAATGGCGCACTTGATCCCGCGGATTACGACCAGACGGTCGCGACCCTGCTGAAGGCGGTTTCGCCGGACAACCCCGCGATCACCAAGGAGCCCGAGGGCGCCTATACGCTGGACATCACGGACGAAGCCCTGAAGTAAGGGCATCTTGAAACGATAGTGGAAAAGGGCCGGGCATTGCGCACCGGCCCTTTTGCTGTCAGTAAATTTATAATGAAAATTAACGAGATTGATCAGGTAACCTTGTTCAGGTGGCGAGAGTGCAGGGGGCTGAACCGCTGAAACACGACAGCGAAAAAGGCGGGCCGATGCGGCGTTCGCGCCCCGTGCAGGTGGCCGACCAGATCAAGGATTGGGTGGTCGAGCAGGGGTTGCGCATGGGCGACCGCCTGCCGGGCGAAACCGAGTTGATTGACCGTTTTGCCATGTCAAAGGGCACGATCCGCGAAGCGATGCGCATTCTCGAAGCACAGGGATTGGTCAAGACGCGTACCGGTCCCGGTGGCGGCAGTTTCGTGCACGAGGTGTCGAGCGAGCGCGCCCGCGCGCTGCTTGGAAATTATTTCTATTTTCGTGACCTGAGGCTGACCGACATCTACCAGATGCGGCGGCTGCTGGAGCCTGAATTGGCGGCGTCGCTTGCCGGCACGCTGAGCGACACGCAGCTGGCTGCGCTGAGTGCCGTGGTCGAGAGCTATGATGCCCCCTCGGCCACCGAGGAGGAGGAGCGCGAACAGCATGTCGCGTCGTTGCGGTTTCATCAGCTTCTCGCTGGATATGCGCGCAACGAACTGCTGGGGTTCGTCATCGGGTTCATGGCGCAGATTCTCAGCGACCTGACGGTTTACCGCCACCTCTATGCACCGCCGAACCGGGAGCTGTGGGAGCGTGGCCGGGCCTACCAGCTGGAGCTGATCGAGGCGCTGCGGATCGGGGATGCAGAACGTGCGCGCCTGGTCATGGCCGACCACATGGCCACGGCCGAGGGATTGATGGAGGGGCAGGAAGCCCTGATGCTGAAACGCTTTCTGAATACCTGAGCCACGACGCCCTGGTCACTTGCCCTGCATATCGGTCGGCACCGATGCGTTGAGCCGCGCGAGATCCTGATCGGTGGGGGCGCGAAAGGGGGCCTGCCGTGTCGGTACCAGGTAGGACCAGTCCGCGTAAGGCCGTGCCGTCGCCCGCCCAAGCAAGCCCGCCAGGTCGCCCAGCGGCGTTTCCGAGTAATCGATACGCAAGTTCAGCGGCGGCATGTCCGGCCCGAGGCAGAGCATCGCGGAGGACATCAGGCCGCGACTGTCACTGCCTGCTTTTTCACCAGCCGTCAGTGCCGCCAACAGCCTGTCGGGCAGTGCGCCGGTGGTCGAGACGAACGTGGACAGTACCGCGTCGAGGACCGATTCGCTGGTCAGCATGTTCCCGGACACGATGACGCCGCTTGCGCTGCGACTGGCGCAGGCAGGGACCGATGCCTCGCCGGTGAACGCGGCCGTTCCCCCCAGCACATCCAGTGCAGCAAGTTGCCTGTGCGCCCGCCCCGGATCGGGGGTGGTGACGCGCGATACCGCCTGCGCGGCAGAGCTGCCCGCCTGCATTTCGTCCAACGCAGCCTCGCCCCAGAGCGTTGAGGGCGCAGTGCCCTGGCTGGCGGTCAGGCCCGCCTCGACACGTCCGCGCAGCACCCAACCGCCGACGCAGAGCGACCCGGTGGCTGCGGCGCCGCCGATCCTGCCTGTTTCGGCATCACGGGCGAGAATGGAAAACGTCATCGGCGAACCTCCGGATTACTTGCCTCTTGAATTTATCATGAAAATTTGCGTGACTTCAATTTATCATGATTAATAAGTGAAGCCCGCGACAGAGGAGTGGCTCATGACACAGGGATTTCGCAATTGGACGCGGCGTGGCGTTCTGGCAACCGGGGTGGCGATGTCGCTGGCGCTTGGCGCGATGTCCCCCGCAGCGGCGCAGACGCCGCCCGGGGTTCTGATCATCGGCCAGATTGCCGAGCCGAAGGCGCTGGACCCGGCGGCGGTGACAGCCGTCAATGATTTCCGCATTCTGATGAACGTCTACGACGGGCTGGTGCGCTATAAATCCGGCACGCTGGAGGTCGAACCGGCGTTGGCGACGGATTGGGACATCAGCGAGGATGGGACGGTCTATACCTTTCATCTGCGCGAGGGGGTCAAGTTCCACGATGGATCGGATTTCGATGCCGAGGCGGTCAAGTTCAACTTTGACCGGATGCTGAAAGAGGATCACCCTTTCCACGACACCGGGCCGTTTCCGCTGGCGTTCTTCTTTTCCTCGGTCGAGGAGGTCAGCGTGGTCGATCCGATGACGGTCGAGTTCACGCTGAACGCGCCTTATGCGCCGTTCCTGTCGAACCTTGCCTATCCGACCGGTCTGATCGTTTCGCCTGCGGCGGTCGAACAGTCTGGCGGTGATTTCGGTCGCAATCCCAGCGGGACGGGCCCGTTCCGCTTTGCGGAGTGGAAGTCGAATGAACATGTCATCCTGAATGCGAACCCCGATTACTGGGATGGCGCACCGGCATCCGAAACGCTGGTCTTCCGTCCGATTACCGACGCAAATACCCGCACCGCCGAGATGCTGGCAGGGGGTATCGACCTGATGGTCGAAGTCCCCCCGGTGGCCCTGTCCGAATTCGAGGGCGACCGCTACAAGGTTTTCGAGCAGGCCGGCCCGCATGTGTGGTTCCTGATCCTGAACGCCAAGGAAGGCCCGTTTGCCGACAAGCGGGTGCGACAGGCGGCGAACTACGCGGTCGACAAGACGGCGCTGGTCGACAATGTCCTTGAAGGCACGGCCGAGGTTGCGGCAGGTCCCACACCGCCCGCCTTTGCCTGGGCCTACAACGAGGATCTGGAGCCTTACCCGTATGATCCCGAAAAGGCCAGGACACTGCTGGGCGAAGCCGGAAATGAGCACCCGGAGGTGACCTTTTTCGTCACCGAAGGTGGGTCGGGGATGCTGGACCCCATCGCCATGGGGACCGCCATTCAGGCCGACCTGAAGGCCGTGGGCTTTGACGTCAAGATCGAAACCTACGAGTGGAATACCTTTCTGGGCGAAGTAAATCCCGGCCTGGAAGGCAAGGCCGACATGGCCGAGATGGCCTGGATGACGAATGATCCCGATACGCTGCCCTATCTGGCGCTGCGCAGCGACGCCTGGCCAGACAAGGGCGGCTTTAACTCCGGCTATTATTCGAACGCGGAGGTCGACACCCTGCTGGAAGAGGCACGGGTTGCAACCGATCAGGACGAACGCGCACGGCTGTACAAGAAGATGCAGACCATCGTGCAGGAAGACGCGCCCTGGCTGTTCGTTGCCAACTGGAAGCAGAACGCCGTCGCCAGCGAGGCGGTGGAGAATTTTGCGCTTGAGCCGTCGTTCTTTCTGCTGCTGAAAGACGTCGCCAAGAACTGACGCCAGGCGGAAGGTATGGCCGGAAAAGCTGCGCCGGAGAAGCTGCGCCGGAGAAGCGATGCCGGTCTGCTGAGACAGGACCACCGCGGCCGGTGCCCAAAGGCCAGGTGCCAATGCTCGAAAAGGGGCCGCCCGCGAAAGGTGGGCGGCCCATCCGTAAAAGTCAGGGCCGCGATTGCCGCCCCAGCCGGAAAGTCCCCACATGACCGGTTACATCCTGAAACGACTGCTGTCGGCCATTCCGGTTCTGTTGGGAATTACGGTGATCGTTTTCCTGATCATGGCGCTGATCCCGGGCGATCCGGCCCTGGCGATCCTGGGCAGCTATGCGACCCCGGAAAACGTGGCCAAGCTGAACCGGGATCTTGGCCTCGATGCGCCACTGGTCGCGCGGTATTTCATCTGGCTTGGCAATATGCTGCAAGGTGACTTCGGGCAGAGCTTTGCGTTGAACCGCCCGGTTCTGGACGAGGTGCTGGAGCGGTTCAGCGCGACGCTGCTGCTTGCGGGCGTGTCCTTCGTGCTTTGCGCGGTGCTGGGCATCGCGGCGGGCGTGATCAGCGCAGCGCGTCAGTATGGGATGGCTGACAAGGCGATCACCTTTGTCGTGCTGCTTGGCATTTCCATCCCCAGCTTTTTCCTTGGCATGATGATGATCCTGATCTTTGCCGTCGATCTGCGCTGGTTTCCGGTGTCGGGGATGAAGATGGCCTATGGTGGGGGTGGTTTTGTGGATGTGGCCCGGCACCTGGTGATGCCCGCGCTGGCGCTGTCGGTGGTCGCAACAGGCGTCGTGGCACGATTGTCGCGCGGGGCCATGCTGGAGGTGCTGCGGCAGGATTACATTCGGACGGCGCGCGCCAAGGGCGTGGGCGAAGGGCGGGTGATCTGGGGTCATGCGTTGCGTTCGGCCATGGTCAGCATCATTCCCGTGCTGGGCATTCAGGCGGGCTTCGTGCTGTCCGGCGCGGTCTATATCGAGATGGTGTTTCAATGGCCCGGTGTCGGCCGGATGCTGGTCGATGCCATCCTGAAACGCGATATCCTGCTGGTGCAGGGCGGCGTGGTTTTCGTCGCCGCCTGCTATGTGCTGTTCAATATCGCGGTCGATGTCGCACAGAGCCTGCTGGACCCGAGGATCAAGACATGACGCAGTTTCTTGCCCTGCTGTTGCGCAATCGCCTGGCGGCGGCAGGCGGGATTGTCCTGTTGGTCGTCGTCGTGCTGGCGGTGCTGACGCCGGTGCTGCCATTGGCCAATCCCGATGCCACCGATACGGCCAACCGGTTTCAACCGGCCCTGAGCCGCGCGCATCTGCTGGGAACCGATCACCTGGGTCGCGATTTGCTGAGCCGCCTTTTGTGGGGGACCCGGCTAAGCCTTGCCGTGGGCTTTGCCGCCGCGATCTTTGCCGCGACCCTTGGCGCGGCCATCGGGATCATCGCGGGGTATTTTGGCGGGCGGACCGACAACCTGATCATGCGGGGTGTCGATATGCTGATGGCCTTTCCCTATATCCTGTTGGCGCTGGCAATCGTGGCGGCACTGGGTCCCGGGCTTGGCAATGCGCTTATCGCCGTGGCGGCGGTGAACATCCCCTTTTTCGCGCGCAACATTCGCGGTGTTACCGTCGGGCTGGCGCACAAGGAATTTGTCGACGCGGCGCGCCTGTCCGGCCTGGGACACGGGCGCATCATCCTGACGGAGATCCTGCCCAACGTCGTTCCGGTGATCGTGATCGCCATGTCCACGACCATCGGCTGGATGATCCTGGAAACCGCCGGCCTGTCGTTCCTGGGTCTGGGATCGCAGCCGCCGCAGGCCGACCTCGGCTCCATGCTGGGCGAGGCGCGTTCGGCGCTGATCACGAACCCGCTGACGTCGATCGTGCCAGGGGCGATGATCCTGGTGATTGTCATGGGGATCAACCTGCTGGGTGACGGGGTGCGCGATGCCCTGGACCCTCGGCTGCGCTCTGGTGCGTTGACGCGGCCGATGCCGGCGACGCGGGTCGACCGCCCGACACCCCCGCCTGCCGAGACGGAGGAGGGCGGAGCCGTTCTGGCGCTAAGTGATCTTCAGACGCAGTTTCATGTCAAGAAGAGGGTCTACAAGGCCGTGGGCGGTGCCAGCCTTGCGGTCAGGCCCGGGGAATGTCTGGGCATCATCGGTGAAAGCGGATCGGGCAAATCCGTCACTGCGCTGAGCGTCATGGGGCTGGTCGCCTCGCCCCCCGGCGTGATCACTGCGGGGGCCGCCAGGTATGACGGACAGGACCTGATCGGCGCACGTTACGAAACCCTGCGCCGCCTGCGCGGCGACCGCATTGCGTATATCTTTCAGGATCCTCTGGCGACGCTGCACCCGCTTTACAAGGTGGGTGACCAGCTGGTCGAGGCGATCCGTTGCCATCGCACGGTAAGCAAGGCCGAGGCATGGCAAAGGGCGATCGATCTGCTGAAGCAGGTGCGCATTCCGAATGCCGAAAGCCGAGCCAGCAGCTTTCCGCACGAGATGTCGGGCGGGATGCGTCAGCGCGTCGGGATCGCCATGGCGATGGCCAATGATCCGGATGTCATCATAGCGGACGAGCCGACCACCGCGCTGGATGTCACGGTGCAGGCCCAGATCCTGTCGCTGCTGAATGATCTGCGGCGCGAACGCGGGCTGGCAATCGTCTTTATCACGCACGATTTCGGCGTGGTGGGCCAGTTGTGCGATCGGATCGCAGTGATGTACGCGGGCCGGATCGTGGAACAGGGGCCGACGGAGGCCATTCTAACCACACCTGCGCATCCCTATACCCGTCGCCTGATTGCCTGCGTCCCGGAGCTGGGCGAGGGGCGTCGCAAGCTGGAGGCGATACCGGGCTTGCCGCCCGCCGTGGATCGCCTTGACCCCGGCTGTGCGTTTGCGCCCCGATGCGAGAAGGCCCGCGCGGCCTGCCTGACGGGAGAGATCGCCTTGGCTGGATCGGGGCAGCGTGCCGTACGCTGCCTGTTTCCCGAAACCGAAATTCCGAGCGAGCAAAGCGCATGAGCGATGTTCTGAAACTGGAGCGACTTTCAAAGAGCTTTCCCGTCGGCAAACGCCTGTTCGGCGCGCCCAAGGGCGTGGTGCATGCGGTCCGGCCCGTCGATCTGGTCGTGCAGCAGGGCGAAACGCTTGGTATTGTCGGGGAGAGCGGCTGCGGCAAGTCCACGCTGGCGCGGATGCTGGTGGGGCTGCTGCCGGCAACGACCGGACGGATCGAGATCAACGGCGAACCGCTGAACACGGCGGACCCGGCGGCATTCGGCAGGAAGATCCAATATGTCTTTCAGGACCCCATCAGCTCCCTCAACCCGCGCAAGACCATACGGCAGGTGATGGAGGCGCCGTTGAAGCGATTGCATCGGATGGACAGTGCCGCCCGTGCCCGGCGGATTGCCGAGATATTCGCCAGCGTGAATCTGCGCGAGGACTTCCTTGATCGCTACCCGCACGAGTTTTCGGGCGGGCAGGCGCAACGGATCGGTATTGCGCGCGCCCTGGCGGCGGAGGCGAAGATCCTGATCCTGGATGAGCCGGTCTCGGCGCTGGATGTATCGGTGCAGGCTCAGGTGCTGAACCTGCTGGGTGACCTCAAGTCGCGCCTGGACCTGACCTATCTGTTCATCAGTCACGACCTTGCCGTGGTCGAGGCGGTGTCGGATCGCGTCGCGGTGCTTTATTTCGGCTCGGTCGTGGAAATTGGCCCGGCCGAGGATATCTTTCGCGCGCCGCGTCATCCCTATACGCGCCTTCTGGCGCAGTCGGCGCCGGTCGTGGGGCGCCCGTTGCGTGCGCCGGAGGGGCGCGAGACCGAGTTGCCGGATCCGCTAAACCCGCCCACAGGCTGTGCCTTCAGGGCGCGGTGCCCGCGTGCGACAGAGCAGTGCGCAGCCGTCGCGCCGGATCTGACAGCTGGCGCGGATACGGACCACCGGGTGGCCTGTTTCCATCCGCTTTGAAGTCAGGTGTCGGGCGCGATCCTGACGGAGGCGTCGAGCCAGGGATATGTGCTTTGATCAATTTCCCGGGCCATCGCGCGCAGCAACGCCCGCAGATCCGCGGCGATCTGGGCGGGGACATCGCCCAGGATGCCGGCCCGCGCCGTCAGCACGATACGGCGCGACAGAGGGGCAAGTGGCAAAGGAAAGATATCGAGTTGCGCCATCAGTCTGCGCGCCCTGAGAAGAGCCAGCGGTGGCAGGATCGTCCAGCCGGTACCGCCTCCGACGAGGGCCAGAATGGCGTGGTAACTGTCCAGTTCGAACCGGTGGTCCAGCCGCAGGTTCTGTTGTTCAAGGTGCGTGGCGATCAGGCGCCCCATGTAGTGGCGTGTCGTGTATTGCACCATGGGCCGCGTCTTGAGCTGGGCCAACAGGTCGGAATCGGTGCGCAGTGATCCACGCTGCGTGGCAACGACCAGGCCTTCGGTCAGGACGGGATGCACTTCGGCCCAGGGTTGTGGCGTGCCCATCTCGGCGGCGACGATCACGTCCAGAGCTTCTGCGTCCAGCTGATCATGCAGGAAGTGGCTTGCGCCCGTTTCCAGCAGGAACCGGCAGTCGGACAGCACGTCGGACATGCGGGTCAGCAGGCGCGGGGTCACGTCCGCCTCGAAATCCTCGATCACGCCGAGCCGCAGACGCGTGAGCGCGGGGGCATCGGACACCGCCAGTTCCGCGCGGGCCTGTGCGGCTTCGTTCAGGATGGATTGAGCGCGGCGGCGAAATGCCTCGCCAGCCGGGGTCAGGGTCACGGGGCGGGCCGAGCGCATAAGCAGCGTCGCATCCAGCGCGGTTTCCAGATTTGTCAGTTGCTGGGACACCGCCGAGGGGCTTGCCCCCAAGCGGCGCGCGGCAGCGGTGATCGAGCGTTCCTCAGCCGTGGCCACGAAGACTTCGATCCCCCACAGGGTGATCCGTCCTGGGCTGCCGGTCATGACGCGCTCAGCTCAGCTTGTTCAGCTTTTGCTGCAACTCGGCCAGTTGCTTCTTGATCAGGGTCAGGTCCTCATCGCTCGTCGTGGTGGACGGGGCCTCGCCCTCTTCACGGCCAGGGCCGCTCCAGCTGCCGGAGAAGCTGCCGGTCATCGCCTTGATGAAGGCTTCTTGCTGAGCCTGCATCGCGTCAAAGCCTGGCATGTTGGCCATGATCGGATTCACCGTTTTCATGTTTTCCATCATCTTCGACTGCCCGTCGCGCAGCATCTCGAAAGATGCGGCAAGGAACTGTGGAACGACGGAACCCGCGGTGCCGCTGTAGCTGCGCACGAGATCGATAAGAACATTCAGTGGCAGAACATTTTCGCCCCGGCTTTCGTGTTCCGCGACGATCTGCAACAGGTATTGCCGCGTCAGGTCGTCGCCTGATTTCAAATCGACGATCTGGACTTCGCGGCCTTCACGGATGAAACCTGCGATATCCTCCAGTGTCACGTAATCGCTCGTCTCGGTATTGTAGAGACGGCGCGAGGCGTAACGTTTGATCAAAAGCGTGGAGTCACTATTGGCCACTGGCGTACCCTCCCGAAAATGCAGCGCTGCAGCAAAGCCTAGTGCACTGTCAGACAAAAAGAAAGCGCAGAGACTCTCGCCTCTGCGCAATTCAAAAACACCCTGAAACGTGACCCGCGAAACAGGCTTAGGTCAGTACGCTGGCGTACGGTATGGCCCCGTTCCACAAACAAATAGGACGGGTCCGAGGACCCGCCCTTCTTGATCGCGCCCTGTCAAAGGGGGAGGAGCACTGGGGCGCAAATTCCTTGGGAGGAAAGGAATTACTTAGCTGCGGTTTTCTTGGCCGCGGTCGTGGCGTCCTTGGTTGCTTTCTGCATCGCTGCCGAAGCTTCCTCGGTCATGTCCTTGCCGGCTGCCATCATCAGTTCGACGGTGTCGGTCTGAACTTTCTTGGCAATCTCAGCGAAGGCCGCCATGTTTTCTGCCGACATTTCGGCGTAGGCCGACGCGAAATCGGTCATTGCCTTGGCATAATCGGCCGGTTCGCTTTTGGCTTTGGACAGCTCGGAGATCTTGGTCAGGGCTTCCTTGGTCCATTTGGTCGACAGGTCCGTGGATTTGCCGGCTGCTTCAATCGCGACGCCGGAGAGCTTTTCGCCCAGGGCTGCCTGCGTTTTGAAGGCGTCTTCCATGGAGGACGTATCAACAGGGAATGCGCCCATGAAGTCTTTCATGATCTCGGAGAAATCTTGTGTCTTGGCCATGTCTAAAATCCTCTTCTTGGTGCGGGGCATACTTTGCATCCCGCTAGCTTTGGCGTTGACCCCAATATGAATGCTGCGCCGCAGCAAATCAAGTATTTTTTCTGCGGCGCAGAAAACTCCACAATCATAGGGAGATAGGATGCGTCTACTTTGGCAGGGGTGCCGCCACGTAAGTTCCCGGTGCCGGGCAAAGCGGCGGATGAGACGAATCGCCGGGCGTCCTGGCGGGAACCATCGAGCCGGATTTGCCCGCCAGCCATTCGCCCCATTTCGGCCACCACGATCCGTCGGTAAAGGTCGCGCCATCCATCCATTCCTGCGCCGTCTCGGGCAGGGCGGCATTGGTGTAGTGGCCGTATTTCTTTTTCGACGGTGGATTGACGATCCCGGCGATGTGACCCGATTGCGAAACGATGAACGTTCGATCCTTGGACTTGGTCTGCATGAAGCCGCGATAGGCGCTGCGCCAGGCCGCGATATGATCCGTCTCGCAGGTAATGGCGCAGATGGGGACGGTGACATCGCTGATGTGCAGATGTTCGCCCAACAGGTCCATGCCATCAGTGGTGAATTCATTGCCCTGGCACAGCCGGCGCAGGTACTGCACCGCCATGCGCGCGGGCAGGTTGGTACCGTCGCCGTTCCAGTACAGCAAATCAAAGGCCGGCGGTGCCTCGCCCAGCATGTAGGATCGGATCGCAGGCTGATAGACGAGGTCGTTTGAGCGCAGAAAGGAAAACGTGCGCGACATGATGTGACTGCGCAGGATGCCGACCTCGCGCACATCTGCCTCGATGCCGTCGATGAAATCGTCTTGCAGGAAGGGCGTGAAATCGCCCTGATCCGAGAAATCCGTCAGCGTGGTAAAGAAGGTGGCCGACTTGACGGAGCGATCCTTGCGTTTTTTCAGCAGGGCCAGAACAAGGTTCAGGGTGGTGCCGCCAATGCAATATCCGACGGTGTTGACCTGCTTCTGGCCGGTGATCTGCTTGACCTGCTCGATGGCGGCCAGATAGCCGTCTTCGATGTAGTCCTCCAGCCCGACCTCACGGTAGGTCGCATCCGGGTTGACCCATGACACCACGAACAGGGTAAAGCCCTGGTCGGTAATCCACCGGATGAGCGAGTTCTTTTCCTTGAGGTCGAGGATATAGAACTTGTTGATCCAGGGCGGAAAGATGATCAGCGGTGTGGCGTGGACCTTTTCGGTGCCTGGCGCGTATTGGATAAGCTCGATCATGCGGTTGCGATAGACCACTTCGCCCGCCGCGGTGGCGACGTTTTCGCCCAGCTTGAACGCGCTGTCGTCCGCCAGCCGCACCAACATTTCGCCATTGTTGTGTTCAAGATCGGCGACCAGATTTTCAAGGCCCTTCACCAGGCTTTCGCCATCGGTTTCAATCGCGCGCTCCAGCGCGTCGGGGTTGGTGGCTAGAAAATTCGTCGGCGCCATCAGGTCGACGATCTGGCGCGCGAAATAGGCCAGGCGGGCCTTTTCGACCGTGCTCATGTCCTCGGCATCCTCGACTGCCTTGGCGACGGCGCTGGCGTTCAGCTGGTACTGCTGCTTGATGTAGTTGAAATAGGGATGCGTTTTCCACAGCGGGTTGCGAAAGCGCGGATCATCGGGGCCGGAATCGCTGGGTGCCTGCAACTTTCCCGCTGCAAATGCCTGCTGCGCCTCAAGAAAATGCTTTACCGAATTGCCCCAGTATTCCAGCTGATGTTCAAAGATGCGCGCGGGGTTTTGCAGCATCTCGCTCCAGTAGGCGCCCGCGGCCTTGGCGAACAACGATGGATCCGGGCCGTTCAGTTCGGGGCGGCTGCCCTGCTTTTGCTGTAGCGCAGCAAGAAATCTTTGCGTGAGAGCGTCCACTCTCGCCAGGTTTTCATTGAGTTTTTCGAGGTTTTCTCCAGAAGTCGTCACGTCGCCAACTGTCTCTTGTGTTGTCATGTTAACGATTCCCCTCTATTTTCTGCTTTGCAGCATGTGGCGATCCGGGTGATCGGTCGTATCAGGATACCACCTTTCCGCCATGCCCATGTTACCTAACCGCCGGGTTTTGCCCCGCAAAAAGGAGACGCCTATGCGCTTTATGGCAAGCTACGACCTTATGGAGACCATGCGCAATACCCAGCAATGGATGGGCGCGTCGGCGCTGAGCTTTGCGTCCTACCCGGCCTTCGCGCTGGCGTCGAACCCGATGCTGACGATGATGTCTGCCTGGGGCGAGGTGACCGAGCGGGCGTTCAAGCGGATGGTGATCAAGCCGGATTGGGGCATTCATTCGGTCGCCTGCGAGGATGGCCGCGACCACCTTGTCAGCGTCGAGCAGGTGATCACCCGGCCCTTTGGCGACCTGATCCATTTCCGCGTCCAGGACCGGGCCGAGCGGGCCCGCAAGGTTCTGCTGGTCGCGCCGATGTCGGGGCACTATGCGACGCTGCTGCGCTCGACCGTGGTGTCGCTGCTGCCCGACTGCGAGGTCTATATCACCGACTGGCACAATGCCCGTGACATCCCGGTCAGCGAGGGCAAGTTCGATATCGAGGATTACACCCTGTACCTCGTTGATTTCATGAAGGAGCTGGGGCCGGAGATCAACGTCATCGCGGTGTGCCAGCCGGCGCCTCTGACGCTGGCGGCAACGGCCTATCTGGCCGAGATCTTTCCCGAGGCGCAGCCCAGCACGCTGACCCTGATCGGCGGTCCGATCGATCCCGACGCGACCCCGACAGAGGTCACCGATTTCGGCAACCGGGTCCAGATGGGCCAGCTGGAAGAGATGATGATTCAAAGGGTTGGCACCAAGTACAAGGGCATCGGGCGGCGCGTCTATCCGGGGCTGCTACAGCTGACGTCCTTCATCTCGATGAACGCGGATCGTCATGCCAAGGCATTCAACGAACAGATCTTTCGCGTGGCCCGCGGCGAAGCGTCGGACCACGATCCGCACAATCGCTTTTACGATGAATACCTTGCGGTGATGGACATGACGGCAGAGTTCTATCTGTCGACGGTCGAGCGGATCTTCAAGAACTCCGAGATCGCCAGCAATACCTTCACCATCAACGGGCATCAGGTGGATATCGGCAAGATTACCGACGTGGCCGTCAAGACCGTCGAGGGCGAGAAGGACGATATTTCCGCGCCGGGTCAATGCGTTGCGGCGCTGGATCTGCTGACCGGGCTGGATGCGAGCAAGAAGGCCAGCCACCTTGAGCCGGGCGCGGGGCACTATGGCATCTTTGCCGGATCGTCCTGGCGCAACAACATCCGACCCCTGGTGCTGGAGTTCATTGACCAGAACGCGGGCAGGAAACAAGGCCCCAAGGCCAAGCTGACCGCCGTGACCTGAGCCGTGACCTGAGGCTGCCAACTGCCCGGAAACAAAGGGAAATGCCTGCGCTGGTCGCGGGCATTTTTCGTATCCGGGGCCGTCAGATCAACAGCGACGCGGCGCCTTCGAGCCGCAACAGGGCGATCTTGGTTTCGACGCCGCCCTGACCAGAAAAACCGCCCAGGCCATTGGCCCCCAGAACGCGATGGCAGGGAATGATCACCGGGATCGGATTGCCGCCGCAGGCCTGCCCAATCGCCTGCGCCGGGCGATCCAGCCGACGCGCGATGTCGCCATAAGTCATTGTTTCACCATAGGGAATGCCCTGCATAACCGTGCAGACGGCGCGTTGCAGATCCGATCCTGCGACGCGCAGCGGCAGGTCGAAGGTGCGAAGCGTTCCGGCGAAATAGGCACGCAGTTGATTAAGCGCCGTCGCCAGCAGCGGCGTCGGCGCGGGCCCCCCAAGGTCTGCCTGCCCGAGGCACCAGGACAGGCGCGTGATGGCGCCGTCTTCTTCGGTCAGGCGAAGAGGGCCGGTCGGCGTGTCGAGGCAGGCTGTGGGCATCTTAACCTTTCCGGTGCGCACGAATCACGGGGCAATTTCAGCTCGATTTCATGTCGGTACCTACGTCGGTATCACGTCGGTATTCGTGCGGCGATCTTTCGGTGTGTCGCCGGGGCAGGCCAGATGAACGCAGCGTTCGCGCCGCGGTGCAGCATGGGCCAAAGGTTAACGCGGCTGCACAAAACTTGGTCATCCTGTGGCGGCGCGACCCGGGCGCGGCATCGCCCTGTGTGACCGCCAGACTCACGACAAGGCGGAGGGGCAGGGCGGCGGGGCAGATCGGCGCGGCGATTCAGCACCGATTCAAGATTTCGGTCATCTTTGCCGGTCAGGTTTGTCTTACGTGTTCAGCAGCGGGAAAGGAGCCGGTGACATGATCGAGATACAGACCTCTGTTCGCATCGTGACGCCGGTGGAGCCACGCGCAAGCGTGGCCGGTGCGGACCCTGACACCCGGACGGTGGCGGGGTCCAACGCGCTGGTGCCGCCGGTCGAGGCGATGGCCGCGATGGAGCCGGTGGGATTGCTGGCGCTGCCGGTGCCGGGACGTGCACCGGATCGGGCGCCGGAGAATGCCCCGGGACCGCATGACCGGGTGCACGAGGCGCTGGCCCATCATGACGCGCTGCCCGATCCCGCAGATCAGGCCGAGCGCGCCGAGGAGTCTTTCAGCAACAACGCGCCGCGCATGGACCCTGTCAGCCTGTTTCAGGGATTGGTGGCGCAGGCCAGCCGTGCGGGCGACAGCGGGTCGGACAACGCGTTCCAGATCTATGCGCTGGTACAGCAACTGGCGACATTGGTTCAGCCAAGGGTGCGGCTGGCCGCCTGAGCGCAGGTGTGGCCCTGACATGCAAAACCCCCGGCAGTCGCGCGGACTGCCGGGGGTTTCGCGTTTCAGGTCAGGGGTGGGCCGGGCGTCGCGTCAGCCGAGCGCCTCGTCACAGCGCCCACATACGCCGGCGTGCGCATGGGTGCCGACGTCGGGCAGGATCTTCCAGCAACGTTGGCATTTCTCGCCCTCTGCGGCGTCGAACACGACGGCGATGCCGGGCACCTCGGCCATGCGGAACGCCTCGGCCGGGGCCGGATCGGCGGTCAGGCTGAGACCCGAGGTGATGCAGACATCCTCGAACGCGACGGATTTCAGGGCCGCCAGCGTCTCGGGGTCGTCGACATGCACCACGGGCGCGGCCTCAAGCGAGGCGCCGATGACCTTTTCCACCCGTTGCAGTTCCAGCGCGGCCGTGACGACGCGGCGGGCCTGACGCACCTTGGCCCATTTCGCCGCCAACGCGGGGTCGCGCCAGTCCGACGGGGTATCGGCGAAGTCGGTCAGGTGGATCGAGCTGGTGTCGCCGGGGAAGCGTTCAAGCCAGACTTCCTCCATCGTGAAGACCAGGATCGGCGCAAGCCAGCTGGTCAGGCGGTGGAACAGAAGGTCGAGCACGGTGCGGGCCGATCTGGCGCGGAGCGTGTCGCCGTCGCAATAGAGCGCGTCCTTGCGGATGTCGAAGTAGAAGGCCGAAAGCTCGACCGTGGCAAAGTTGAACACGGCCTGGAAGGTCGCCTGAAAGTCGAAGGCGCGGTAGCCGGTGCGCACGACCTCGTCCAGTTCGGACAGGCGGTGCAGCACCCAGCGTTCCAGTTCGGGCATGTCGGCGGGGGCGACGCGGTCTTCCTCTCGGAAATCACCGAGGCTGCCGAGCAGGAAGCGCATGGTGTTGCGCAGCCGGCGGTAGCTGTCGGCGGTGCCTTTCAGGATCTCGTCGCCGATGCGCTGATCGGCGGTGTAATCCGTCTGGGCGACCCAGAGACGCAGGATGTCGGCACCGTATTGCTGGACGATCTTTTCCGGCACGATGGTGTTGCCGAGAGATTTCGACATCTTGTTGCCCTTGGCATCCAGCGTGAAGCCATGGGTGACGACATTGCGGTAGGGCGCGCGGCCCAGGGTGCCGCAGGCCTCGAGCAGGGAGGAGTGGAACCAGCCGCGGTGCTGGTCGGTGCCCTCCATGTAGACATCTGCGATGCCGTCCTCGGTGCCGTCAGCCCGGTCGCGCAGCACGAAGGCGTGGGTCGAGCCGCTGTCGAACCAGACGTCGAGCACGTCGAACACCTGATCGTAGGCGGCGGCATCGGCGGCGGTGCCGATGAAGCGTTCCTTGGCACCGGGGGCGTACCAGGCGTCTGCGCCCTCGGCCTCGAAGGCCTCGGCGATGCGGGCGTTGACCGCGTCGTCGCGCAGCAGGTAGTCGGCGTCGGTCGGCAGGGCACCCTTTTTCACGAAGCAGGTCAGCGGCACGCCCCAGGCACGTTGCCGCGACAGCACCCAGTCAGGCCGGGATTCGATCATCGAATAGAGCCGGTTGCGGCCCGATGGCGGGGTGAATTTCACCAGCTGGTCGATCGAGGTCAGGGCGCGTTCGCGGATGGTCTTGCCGTGGGTGTCATTGCCGCCCGCAGGCTTGTCGATGGCGGCGAACCACTGTGGCGTGTTGCGATAGATGATCGGCGCCTTGGAACGCCAGGAGTGCGGGTAGGAGTGCTTGATCTTGCCGCGCGCCAGCAGGCCGCCGACCTCGACCAGCTTGGCGATGACGGCGCCGTTGGCGTCGCCTTCCTTGCCGTTGGGTTTCAGGATCATCTTGCCGCCGAAAAACGGCAGGCTGTCGCGGAAGGAGCCGTCGTCCATCACGTTGTAGGTGATGACCTGCTCCAGCATGCCGAGATCGCGGTAGAGCTCATACTCCTCCATCCCGTGGGACGGCGCGCAATGCACGAAGCCGGTGCCCTCGGTGTCGGTGACGAAGGGGGCGGCGCGGAAATCGCGGATGTCGTCCCATTCGCCCATGCCACCCTCGGCCCCGTGGAGCGGGTGGGTGAGCGAGATCTTTGCCAGATCGTCGGGCGTCACATCGCACAGGCGGCGATACATGGTGTCGTCCAGACGGGCCCGGCCCAGCACGTCGGCGGCCAGGTTGTCGGCCAGCAGGTAGCGATCCCCGATGTTGACCCAGCATTCCTCGGGGCGGCCGGTGATTTCGTACAGACCGTAGGAGATGTCGGCGCCATAGACGACGGCCTTGTTCGACGGCATCGTCCAGGGTGTCGTGGTCCAGATCACGACATAGGCGTCGTCGAGCGTGGCGTCACCGGTACCGACGACCTTGAACTTGACCCAGATCGTCGGGCTTTCCTTGTCGTGATATTCGACCTCGGCCTCGGCCAGGGCGGTCTTTTCAACGGGCGACCACATCACGGGCTTGGAGCCCTGATAGAGCGTGCCGTTCATCAGGAACTTCATGAACTCCTCGGCGATGACACGTTCGGCGTGGAAGTTCATCGTCAGGTAGGGATCGGCCCAGTTGCCGGTGATCCCGAGGCGCTTGAATTCGTCGCGCTGGATGTCGACCCAGCCTTCGGCAAAGCGGCGGCATTCCTGGCGGAAGTCGACGACAGGCACCTCGTCCTTGTTCTTGCCCTTGGCGCGATACTGCTCCTCGATCTTCCATTCGATGGGCAGGCCGTGGCAATCCCAGCCGGGCACATAGCGGGCGTCGTGGCCCATCATCTGGTGCGACCGTACGATCATGTCCTTGATCGTCTTGTTCAGCGCGTGACCGATGTGCAGGTGCCCGTTGGCGTAGGGGGGGCCGTCATGCAGGGTGAAGGAGGTCCGGCCTGTCTTTTCGCGCAGGCGGT